>ERZ772967.8-NODE-8-length-283417-cov-28.213254_pt1 | contig 283417 bp, 241 predicted proteins | sample MGYA00511677_ERZ772967 | MGnify/ENA primary metagenome ERZ772967 (study PRJEB29015, sample SAMEA2737931) | human oral metagenome | biome: human oral; feature: human-associated habitat; material: dental | place: China | collected 2146 ...
TATCCGCTCCTCTCGTCTCATCACATTCTACGCAAAACGGAGATTGAAATTGTCCTATCCACACCGCATTTCGTGTCTGACTTTTCCACAGGTTGACTACGACATTTCCCAAACGTTCATTGCGAAGCGATCTCACATTTGCTTGCCATTTTCGATTCGCATTTTTATGTGTTGGATTCTTTTACACTCGAGGAACAAGCGAACGCGCTTGACGCTATCTTCGGTTTTTGCCTCATTGACAGCCGTTTTCAGGTGCGTCATACTAAGTAGCCTTTGGCATTGTTGCGTACAGCCCGAAATCCCATCGTTCACGGTCTAGAATCTGTTGTTTAGACTTAAACCCAGTCGTTCATGCTCTAAAACCTGTTTTAGACTAAGACCCGGTCGTTCGCGGTCTAGTGTCAAAGACATCGTTGCTTTCCTCTTTGCCACTAGATTCAAGCGCCGAGACATGCTTCGCCATTTCGCGGAACCGAATCTCTCGTGTCTCTTTAACGCCATTGGATTGCATTCTTCCGGTCCCATCGGCTCTTCTCCTCCTTTGAGTAAAAGACACCTGATGTTCTGCAACCAACTTCCTTCTCTAACGAACTCAAGCGACTACTTTGTCCGACGACGACGGCACTCGATACGGCACCCGATAACTGTGCAAATTGTCCTGATACTAAGCAGGGACTAGGCATTTATAGAAACTAACAGAAGAATACACTTATACCTCCCATGCCGACGCTTTAACTGTTCAAAAATGACTTCGGTTCTGTTTCTGCCGGCAAAGAGGCATTAGAGTTAGGTAAACAAATCGAACGCATCGGGTGATAGAACCAATCAGATATGCCGACGTCGCCCTTTCTTTCAAGTACGTCACTACTTGTAGCTGCACTAGAAAACGCTTTTGAATTCACAGAATTGTCAAAACACGTTTCGCTATCAACGAGAGACTACGTTGAGTTAGAACACTAAGGTAAATGAGAGACGATCGCAATAACTCACGATGGTCCGAGACCTTTCCTATATTTCTGAAGCTAACTTTCGCTGTAGTTCTCTGCAATTTGTTCAAAGTAGCGGTACTTCCATTGTTGTTTTAGTCAATCACAGTGCTTCACCTTTAGGCTGTGCCTTCTGTCATTTGCCTCGAAATAACACGGATCTTGCTACGCATTAACGATATCGTGTCGACCCTCTGCGTTGCCGGCTCTCTGCGTTGCCGGCTCTCTGCATTCCGACCTCCTGCATTACAAAGCAGCTTTCAAATCAGTAGTGTTTCACGTGAAACACAAAGCATACGCAGACCGGTGAATGAAACAGATGCTTGAAGTCATAATGGTTGCTTCTAGCGTAGACGGATATGGGGTAGATATCTAATGAATTTGCTTTATCCACCAAAACTAGCCACCAAAGGCACCTCACTTACATGGGGAAGGGATTAGTCTTCGCCTACGGGCAAGCTTGCGTTCGCGATAGTACCCATTTATTTAGGAAAACTGCGTGTTTCAACTACGAACATAGACATAGAGTTAGCAAGTTTAGTTTCTATTTTGTAGCTAACCTTGCTTTGTCGGAATTTCCATTGTCGGAGGCTCCAATTATGTGTCCACAACGCTGACTGCTGGACGACAACCTACAGACTACACTACAGCTTCGCGCTACTTGATACACAGAATAGACCCGGGTTTCAAATCGACGGATATATACAAGCCGGTTCTATGACGATCCTTCGGAAAAGCGTATGGACATAGAAGCCAAAACGGCTGCTTGATGCCTTTGATCTAGTAAATATCGGGACATGAAAAAGAGATTCTATATCGCATAGCAAAACCAAATTTTGACTAGTTCAACGCTTTGAGACGACATATTATTAAACCCGCTCAACACCATTCACGCACCTATTAGCTTCAGTGTTATGTACGCAAACTTGAGGCTAGATTTCTAATCAGCTCAAAGCAGTGGCATTGTCCCAAAAGCGACTTGTAAACGCAGCACTGGTAAACGGTTGTTTTTACAGCATGTCACTCCGCTTCGATGCGCATAGCAGTGCCGCCTTTTGCTTGAAATTGCACGGTCGACGGAGTGTAACATTAGGCACGCCCCATCACTACAAACAGCCAACATTTAAATTCTAGACTTGATGTAGTGTTCGTAAAGCTTTGAATTAGCAACGAAGTTCTAGCCTACCGCTAGACGCCTTCAGTAATGGTCCACCCAATGAGCTGACTTCGATATTGCTTAGCCTAACTGATCGGTAGAGTACAAGTGTGGTATCGATACACTCAGTAACATCCAAACAGCGTTCTGAGACGCTACATGTGGCGTCTAAGTTTCAACGGTAACCGACGAGCAGAAGCTACGCGTGACACTACACCGCACTACACCGGTCCATGTTTCACGTGAAACGCGATCAGATACTTAGCCGCTTCGAGCTTTAATGAAAACTATGAATTGTCCTTCACTCAGATACTGACCTTGCGATTTACTTAACATTGAGTGTTTTAGCTATTCGTCTCTCACTTGTCAATATGCGTCGCGATAAGCGCATCTTAAAGTCTTGCCTAGAACACCGGACTGCTTTACGTTGGCAAACCAATTTACAAGCTGCACACCAGATCGTTGTACTAGAGACTAAGCTAGCAATCAGCGACACGAAAGCTAAGGCGACTAGTTTCAATCAGAGTCACTTCAACAGCATATCTATCCGACAACTACAAAAGTGCTTAGACGCTTCAAGGCTGCTAGTTTGCCGTTTCACGTGAAACATCAAGTCAGTGACTTATGCAGCTGCCGTGGTCGATCCGCTAAGTTCCTTAGGAATCACGACTATTCCAGTTGCTGAATCGAAAACCGACAGTCTTTCGTACTAGATTCAATACTGTTTCTGTGCTCGCTCCAAAAGATACTTAAGTACTTATAGAGTGTCTATAAAGTGAAGCTCGAAACCTTCATCATCAGTACCTGCACATCGACGATTCTATCGTTAGTTCGAGACTCGCTCCGAGGCCAAACCGTATTCCCAGACAGACTGATCAGCATCTTGTTTAGTAGGCGTATGGCGGTCAAACTAGCTGTTTTCGAACTGAGAACCGGACATTATTAAAAGCTTAGATTGCCCATGAATTGATACTGCCACGACGTCGGCATCTCAAGCTGGCAATAACGTGCCGATAGCAACGAAGCGTTTCCGCTGCTTCGGTCTCTTTTGTACTCAAGTTACTTAGAATCACAATGTAGTCGTATGTGTCCACCGACGCAAGCATCATAAACCAGTCGAAGCAGCAAGATACTGACATTCCGCTAGAAGAACTTGTAGCTATTTCGATATATGAAATAGTCAGACTCTAAGATTTCGTGTACAGATGCGAGCGCCATATAATCACTTAAATTGCCATGCGGATTCATTAGCCAGTACCCGTTTCACGTGAAACATCGAATGCCTACATTTAGTCTTCCACCCAGCGCACTGCTATTCTGCAATCCGTATTCGTCCCGACGTTGCCAACACAGCCACTTCCCGAGAAACACGTAAAGAAATAGTCAGTTGGCCGCGTAAGGCACCACACTATAGACTCCATTTTCATAGAATCCATAGATCCCTCAATTGGATAAAATCGGTGAACTTAGAATGTTACCCATCAAACTCGTCACTGTCGGACAGAAGTATCAACCTGCAAAATACGTACTCTGTCGCTTCGACACGCCTCGAAAGTTTGGTGACATGACAAGAAAATCACATCAGTAGGCTAGCTTCACTACAAAGTAATTCAGCATGTACCAGTCACGACTCCAGCCAGTACCTTAGGGAGTCTCATGCATACGTATCAGGCAGACACCGTTCTAATCTTCGCTGTTTAACACGATAGAACTAAGATACCTAAATGAAAAATTAGTGGTTCAATCTCAAACGTCGTCGGCAGTTCTTATGAGTCACCGCAGATAGACAATCGTGGACACGTCGACAAACAGATCCCAAACTGCTTTCGCCCGTGGTGCTTCCGTACTTCCACGCTGTGCGAGTAAATGCATAGCGGCGCTATAAAACACCATGCGATTTACGCAATTAGGCTAAAATCTTACTGAGGCAGATCAAGTGAGCTTTGATTCGGGTTCCGGTTTCACGTGAAACGGTAGCGATCTTGTGGTTCAGCAAAAGGCCATATAGCCAGTACCTTGCAGTCTCTGTACTGCAAGCTGATTTCGCTCAGGGTCGGTTTTGCTACGTGGACCAGCATAAAAGAACAAGGGGTTTGCCTCGAGTCGCCGCAGATTCAATAATTTATGGGAACTTTGAACGCCTTCAATAGACATAAACGAAGCCTCTCCAAATGGCCCGTACGCCAATCGGCCCATCCGTCAATAGTATGGCGTACGCCATTCGACTTGCGTACAGGAAATCGCCGAATAGCGACTGTAACTGATCCCTTAACCCATCAAAACGTTTCACGTGAAACCTGAAAGACCGTTTCAAACTGTCGACACGCCCGACGTTTACCTAGCGTAGCCGCTGTGCCGTTAGATCGACAAATTCATACCTATCCGATCGACCCTGGCCTCACTAATAGGACATGGTTTTCAGGCACGAGCTCGCACTTGACTATTCGGGACATGCCCCAGAATGGGCAACACTGTCCGGTACTCCGATTAACCTACTCGAAAAATCACTCAGCAGCTTGCCGTCCCCCTGACGCATGTTAAGAGTGATTTCTACTTGGTTTCCGTATCAAATGTTAGTTATACAGATACAGGGTTTTACAGGCTCCCAACTCCTATACGCGCCTGCCCAGCGAACCTCGACAGATCGCCGCATAGGCAAGGCACCTAAGTAGCTCAATTGCGCAAACTATGTCTGTCCTACTACGCATAGAGAGCTAAGCGCTATGTTTCATGTGAAACATAAAGGCTCTAAACGGTCCAGACTAAACGAAAATACTGCTCTAGAACAAAGATATCTATAGTCGTTACGCGGACCATCTCACTATTGCTGCGTGACAAACAGGGTGTTCTTTTGCTGCCAGGTGCCCTAACTTGGCGTGGTCCCAGACTTGTACGATTGATGTACATTTCTCACCCAATGGACAACCGTTTGTCCTTACAACCGTGATAAAGGCGCTTAATAGAACGAGAGCTATCCGCCGAGCTGTCACGATCATTATGACGATTGAACAGTTCCCACTAGTAGAATCGGACCAGTTTTGACCCACTGTTTCACGTGGAACATAGATGGATCGTTAAGCAGTGCAACATACACCAGAGAGCGGCCGCTAGCTGACCAGACCGACTGGCATTGCCGTTGATCAGCTAACTTTTCAAAGGGGTAGTGCTCAAATTGCGACCTTACGTAATTGTGGACACCCTTAGCACGTCACAAACCGTAAACATTAGACCTGATATGCCAGCAGATATAAGTCTACTCAGTTGATCGTTCCATGACGAAGCGCAAGCAGCATTCTGACTATAATTGTCTATCCATTCATCACTACAACTGCATCCGTGCCCGCGTGTAAAGTATCGACTACTGTCGTTGGCTTCTGCCCGTGCCATCTCAATTACCGAGACTCATCTGTTCGAGCTACACCACTGACATATTGTCGAAACCACTCATAGATGGAATTTGAAGACACCACCATGATTACTCAATTGTTCTGATTCGACGTGCTCGCTCGATTCGTTACCAACAACACTTGACATAAACACCATGGGTTGTATTTGTGGACTTACTGTGAGCCCGTACTGTCCCAGCAGCATGATCACCTAATCGGCGCTTAAGAACAGTTTGACAAACTTTAGGTCAGCAAGCACCCCGATTACTCTATCCAACCCAGTCCGAGGAAAAGCGACGGGAAATCGCGAATGCCTTGGACCGTTTCACGTGAAACCAGCAGGACAGAAAGCAGCTACTCGTACAACGCTGTTAGCCTCCCTAAGTTCAATCTGTCCGACGGTAGTTAGCTCACACACATAGTTATGAACGGTTTCGGGCAAAACTAACGGCTAATACGTGAAGAGTCACTGCCGTAGAATACTCATATAGCTATCAAAGCTGGGCGAAGGACTCCAAGATTAGGTCAAGCCGGCCAGCGCAGCCAGCGTGGTCAAAGCTCACCACCCTGCCTGATCGGCGAGAACATACAGATCTATCGGGTGCCCATTTGAGTACCATAGTCAAATATCAACTAGATGCTGCTCCAATATTGTCTATAGGCGAAGTATATCTGTCTTAAACCTAGGGACACGTAAAAACCTGCGTTCGGAAAGCAAGATTGATATTATTCCCGTACACAGCAAGCGGTATTTCGCTCTGGTGTGGTACATCGACTCATCGAAGAACCGCGGACTCCTTTGCCGACAACAATCACAGGAAAACTATAATCTAGTTGATTCCGTCAAACGCTTTCAGGCAAAATAACAGAATCCGAACCCGGTCCAGGGACACCCTCCTCAGTTGATTGTCCTTAACTAACGTAATGCGCAGCAACAAGACTCTGCGGGATAAAACCCCGCGCAACAGCCTCATTTCAGTCCCACAACTAGTTACATGGTTCTGAGGCCATAAATGGACATGTGTCCTGCATGCACTTAGAGTCACCAGACAGACGCCATCCACCCATGCCGCAAAACTCAGTTATAGACCGTCGCATTATCTACGAACTATAGGTAAGCCAAACTTGTATGAGATGCAAGCGACCGTTACTCCAAATAAAGTACACAACACTTGGAATCCGATAGAGCCGCCCGAGACCCACTGTCATAGGGATATCGGTTCAGCGTCACTCGATTCAGCACACCGATCAGATACTTTACCGACAACCACAAAGTCGCTTGGAAGCTAATCACCGCAATACCAGTTAAACTTGTTACCTCCTCCTTTACAACCATCGCTCCAAAACGACTTCTAGCAAGCTGCAACCGCAAGATTCGCGGTCTCTAGTTCTGCACTGATCACGAACTTCTCAACATGAAGCAAGTACAAGATGGGAGATAATCACCCCTGTGCGAGCTACAAGACTCTACAGGCGTACTTGTCGCAGAATGTGCACAGAAGATAGAAAGTAAAAGTCAAATCATGTGAAGACTAAGTCTTACTTTCAGGCAGCTCCGACACATGAAATAGATTCGCAGCCCATCGTAGTTCTTTAATTCTGGAGCATTCAAAACAAGACCATATACTGGTCAACAAAATAGTTATGACGTTATCGCCAGTCAATGTGTCAACGACTATCTGCTAACAGCGGAAGCAGCTCAAGACCAAAGGATCCTACATATCGATATGACAATTAGTATGAAAGTACATGGATTAAAGCACATTTGCCAAGCGGGGTTGCGACAAAAGTTCCTAGAAATAACATACGGAACTAGAAACGCGCTTCCTTAGCGTAGGTACAGACGCTGTCGGGTGCAAATACCTTTAAGCACGGGCGTCGTTGAGTATAGGCACCATGAAGTATAGACATCGTTGAGTACGGACAGTACGGCACCGCCAACACCTTGGATAACAAGTGACGGAGCGAGACTATCGTTGCAAGCAAGACTGGCCTGAAAACCACCATAATGACAAAGTTTCGGCGTGAACGCAGCAGCTAGCTGAGCACCGAAAGGACTTGTCTCACGCACAGAACACGCTGCGGCGCGCGCAGGCTTGTAGCAGACACAAGCGATGCCGACCGACGTAGAACGAACTGTCGTAGATACAAGAAAAACACCGGGAGTCCAGAAGCGCACGCCGGGCGAGTCCCATCTGTTGACGAAGCACCGCATCCGACCTCAGCCTTCACATGGCAAGCTTCATTCCGCAGACGACCAGACAGCTCAGGCTCTTCAAAGAAACTACACAAAGGTCAATACCCGATTTGCTCGGGAAATCCGCTTCAGTTTGTTGTAGATTCTAAAAACAGCCAAGAGTGCAGCAGTACAAATCTCATTCTGACACGCTGTTGATGTACAGCGTCAATTATCCCTAAAAACAATAGCATTTCTCGTGTTCGTCCAGACTCTGAAGTTTCGAAACGTCTTTGGAGCAGCGATTGATCTTTGACAATCTGTTCCAATCATTCACACTCTAACTCGGCTCGTTCATCAGACAAAATGACACTAGTTATCAAAAAACATGAGTTAAGCGAAGAACGATACGATGAATAGCATACGTAAGGCAGAAAAGTACAAATTAGACAGGCAAGCATAAGTCAAACAGGCAAGCATAAGTTAAATGAGAGGCACAAGCTAGATAGCAAAGCATAAGCTAGACGAAGAAGTGCAAGTTAAAAAGGGGCTACAAACAGACTGAATAACGAGCTTCTAGCCAATAGCGCACACCTGGATCTGCACGAAAGCCGATACAATCCAGAAAATACCCTATAGTTTAGATTCATTACAACCTAAAACAATCAAACTACAGATTGCACAATTATATTACTTATATTTCGATATAATTAACTTATTAAATGATAAATATAAAGTTACTAATTCTTCCAGACGCTCTATCGAAAAAATATAGGATAGACAGAGCGTCCGTTCACTCACGTTTGTTTGTTCGCTTCTTCTTAATTTCCAGCACACGGGTCTCTTCCGTCGCTCCAAAAGGCGTCACCACATGGACATCGGCCCATTTGGCGCGATACTTTGGCAGAAGCTGAATCGCATCATCAATCTCCTCATCGACGCGGGCTCCTTTGAGCGCCAGCAACGAACCGCCGCCCTTGAGCAACGGCATCGTCCATGGGAGAAGCTTCTTCAGTGTCGCCACCGCTCTCGCCGTTACAATATCCGCGGCTACCTCGCCGACAAGATCTTCGGATCGTGCATGAACGACTTTGGCGTTCGGCAGCGAAAGGGCCTTGACAACATCAGTCAACCAGCATGTTCGGCGCTCCATCGAATCGACGAGAACAAGACGAAGATCTTTGCGGACTATCGCGGCGACGATACCCGGAAAGCCAGCGCCGGAGCCGACGTCGACGACTTTCGTTCCAAACGGGATGAAGTCAAGAATTGCCGTGGAATTGAGGATGTGCCTAGTCCATAGGCGCCCGAATTCGCGAGGACCGAGTAATCCGCGCAGCTTGCCTTCTCTTTCGAGCATTCCTGCGTAGTTCATCAGCTGTTGCCACGTATCCTGCCCAAAGTGGGAGGCCCCTCCTTCGGGAGGGGCCTCCACGAACACACCGTTATCGTCCACGCTCAAGTTCACTTTGCAGTAGAAGATGTTGAGCCCTTGCCGACATTCTCGGTCTCGGTCGGATCTGAGGATTCACCCGCGACGTCGGCAGAGTCAGAAACGACATCCGCAGAACCGGAAACAGCACCAGCAGAACCAGAAACGGCGATATCCGAGTCTGAGACAACTTCAGTGTCAGCAGAAGTGTCGGCGGAGGCAGCAGTGGTCTCGTCGGAACCAGAAGCGGCGTTAATAGAAACATCGCCAGCTGCACCAGCAGAAGCGACGTCAGCAGCAGTCTCAGCTGGGCCAGACACAACACCAGCAGAAGCATCGCCAGCTGCACCGGCAAGGGCGTCGTCGGCGGACGCAGAGAAGACCGAATCAGAAACCGCCTCGTCTTCTGGGGATTCATCGTCGGCAACGGCCTCGCTGACAATCACATGGCGCGCATTGCCGAGCCCCTCGGAGTCGGAGGCCAGGCCCGCTGCGGCGGCGACGTCGTGAACGACCTTTCGTTCGAACGGATTCATCGGCGCCAGAGAAACCGGCTCCCCGTTGGCCAAAACGGAGGCTACCGCTTCGCGAGCGATTGCTGCGACCTCCTGGCGATGCGATTCTCTGTAATCGGCGATGTCGAGCATGAGGCGGCTACGCTCGCCGGTCTTTGCCTGAACGGCCAGACGAGTGAGCTCCTGGAGCGCATCAAGGACCTCGCCCCCCTGACCGATGAGGCGTTTGAGCCTGCGGTCGGCGACGCCCTCCGTCACGACCGCGACAGACGCGCGGTCGGCTTCGACGCCAATCTCAATGTCTCCGTCTAAGTCGGCGATGTTGAGAAGCTCCTCAATGTAATCGGCTCCAAAATCGCCTTCGTCGTTTAACTTCTTGACGAGTTCGGCCCTGTCAGCCATCGGATCGTCCTTTCTTCGGCAGGCGCCGCTGCAGTGCGTAAAAGTAGTTGTGGGTTGTGGGGATTGGTAGTTGCGAACTTGGGAAAACCTCCAGCGTGGAAACGCATAAACCTTCCGGCCGGAAACCTTCACAGCTCGGTGAAGCCATGGCTCAAGGAGAATCGATGGCTAGGGAAGGACTCATGAATACAGGGGAACTCATAGGAGGAAGGCCAGCAAAGGGTTAGAAGTTTCGCTTCTTCTGATTCTGTTGGACGCGTTTCTTCCGATTGGCAGCTTTGTTCTTCGCGCGCGCCCGCTCCGCTTGGCGCCGCTCATAGCGACGTCGAGCTCGCTCAGCCTCGGTCAGACCGTCTTTGCCGCGAACCTCTTTGGGCTTGTCGGAATCGGCTTCGTCGACATCGGAGTCATCGGCGTCGTCGTTGTGAAGCGCCCGATTTGCGGCCTTCGCCGCTGCCTTCTTCGACCTTTCCTTGCCGAGAGGCTGGACCCGAACCCCTGCGCGGGCTGCGTCCTCAGATTCAAGCTTTTCGATCTCCTCCTTGCTCAGACCCTTGCGTTCACGCTTCTCCCGAAGGCGCTTTTGGCGTTCTCTGTAGGCCTGCGATCCAGGCGTCGGGTTGTTGCGAATGAACCAGGCCTGCTGGCACAGATTCCAAATGTTGCCGGCCACCCAGTAAACCAGGACCGCCACCTGAAGGACTCCGCCCATGAAGATGTACATGATCGGCATGCCGTACATCATGATCTGCTGTGTGCGGTACATCGGGTTGCTCTTGTCCAAAGCGGACTCGGGCATGTTCTTGCGCATGAGCTGATGCTGGGTGTAGAACATCGTGGCGCTCATGATGAGGACCAGCACCCCAATGACGATCTGACTGTTCGTCGACGTCGCAGTTCTGAAGTTCGTAGCGAGCGGCGCTCCGAAAACCGTGGAGTTCTCGAAGTCCGTCGCGAGCTTTTTGGTGATGGGGCCCAGTGCGTCGCGGTACCCCTTGGAGATGCCGGGGAATGCGGAGATAACCCTGTAAAGCGCGAAAAGAATGGGCATCTGGACAAGCATCGGCAGACACGTGGCAAAAGGAGAGGTTCCATGCTTGCGGTAAACCGCCTGCATCTCCTCTTGCATTCGGCGTCGGGAAACCATGTCCTTCTTGCCCTTGTACTTTTTCTGGATCTTCTGGACCTCGGGTTGGATGACCTGGGCCTGGCGCGAGGATCGAATCTGTTTGTTGTAAAGGGGAAGCACTAGAAGGCGGACGACGACGGTAAGGCCGATGATCGACAAAACCCAGGCCGCGCCGGCGCCGTCCGGAAGGCCGAGCGCTACGAAGACCCGACGCAAGATCTCCATGATCCAGGCGATCACCCACATGAGTGGGAAAAGGATTGTATCCACGCTACTTCTTTCGTATTCGGCGGTTACCCGCCCTTGCTGTCAAGCTTGCGAGGCCGAGCAGACCTCGCCTGAGCGGCGATCGCCCGCTAGAGCCGCTTCCGCGTCCTCCCGCTCGTAGAGAGCGTGAAGCCCGTCCACATCCAGAGGCTTCGAAGGCCACCGTCCTTTGGGAGGAACCCTGTCGACTCCGCCTTTGCTCCACGGGTTGCACCGCAGAACTCGCCACACTCCTAGTAGTGTACCTTTCAAGACTCCGTGAATTTGCAGAGATTCCAACGCGTACTGCGAACAGGTCGGCGCGTAGCGGCATCTTGCCGGAAGACCTGGGGAAAGCCACCGCTGATAAACCCGAATGGGCCACGAAAGAAACCTGGTGAGAAAACTCATCGGCCGCCGCTTTCGTTGGAGTTCGTCATGCCAGCGGGCGTGCCGACCGGCAGACCGGTGGGCACGCTGGCCGGCGTGCCAATAGGCGCGTTGACCGGCGTGCTGACTGGCAGAGCCCCGTTGCGGCACTCGCCGCCAATCGACGCCTCGATGACCTCGTCGACGCCTTCGCGAAGCGACTCCTTGCGGCGAACCGAAGCGATGCAGCGGTCGAGGTCGGCAGCAAGCTCTTGGAAACTGGCGCCTTTGGCCGGCGGGAAGACGCGGATGGAAACGAGCTCGCCCGAACGAAGAACGTGAATGCGCATCCTCATGAGATGGCGAAGCTGCCGACAAAGACGGTGCCTGACGATCGAGTTTCCAACAGATCTGGGTATGACAAAACCGACCTTCGGAGGAAGGTCGGTGACGCCGCCCGTAGAATCCGCGACGGACCCGATGGACCGGTCGACGCCGGAGGGGTCAGCGCCGATTGCTACGAGAAGCCTGGCAGATCCGCCTCGAACGCCTCGGAAGGCTCGGGCGAACTCCGCCGAGCGCCGCATGCGGTTCTCGGCAGCGAGCACGTCAGGCAGAGAGCGAGCGGCGACCCTTGCGACGGCGAGCGGCGAGGATCGCACGGCCGGCGCGGGTCGACATGCGCTTGCGGAAGCCGTGCACCTTGGCCCGGCGGCGGTTGTTTGGCTGGAAAGTCCGCTTGGTCACGGTTGTTCTCCCTAAGACGGCGCGAGAAGGTCTCGCGAAAGCTGCTCGTGTGCGAGGCACACATGACTAAACGACTTTACGCGAGGGTCCGCTCAGAGGTCAACGCATAGTCCCCTCTGGTGAGTGGAATCTCAAGGGGATCTCGCTATCGACAAACTACACGATTGTTATTCACACCTGTGTCCACACCTGTGGATAAAAATCGATCTCTGAAGGTTCGGCGTCAAAACGGGCAAATCTCCTTGTGAACAACACCGATGTAATTTCCACAGTTGTGGACAAGCCTGTGGATAAACTTGTTGCATTGTCCCCAAGGCTGTGTTCAAATTGGTCAGGTCCCACGCAGGAGGCAATGCGCGGTGGGTTCTCACACGTCCAAGGAGTTCCAATGAGTGACGGTAATCCGGCCAAAGACGCGTGGAATGCGGCAACCGAATTACTGCGCGCGGACGGCTCGCTCTCGGATTCCCAAGCCGCCTTTGTACGCATGGCCCATCCTTTGGCCTGGGTGGACGAGATCTTTATGATCGCCGTCGGATCCGAGTTTGTGAAAACATGGATCGAGGAGCACGTTTCGGAGACGATGACCTCGATGCTCTCGAACATACTCGGACGTTCCGTGCGCATCGTCATCTCCGTCGATCCGAGCGTCAACGAGTCCCAGCCCGTGGGGGCGATGGCGCCGAGCATTGCGCCGAGCGCAGTCGCTCCCAGCGTCCTCGCACCCTCGGAAGACCCTTTGCCCGCGTCCTCGTTGACCATGTCGCCGATGGGAGCGTCGTCGCCGCTGGGGGCGCCGTCGGGCATCGAAGCGGGAGAGGGCGACGCTTCGGATTCTGCGACGTCGGACTATCCGCAGTCTCGCTATCCGGGAATGTCCAGATCCGTCGAGCGTTCCTTTTCGGACACGGCGAGATACAGAGAGAACTCAACGGACGTCGAAGCCGGCTACACCAGGGTTCGACGCAGGCATCTGGACACATCCGGATCTGGGGACGAGCCGCTGCTCCCGGGCAAATCGGACGAATCGCACGAGTCCTTCACCCAGGGGATACGCTACGTCGATCAGACGACGATCGCGGAGGAGGCTCTTGCCAAGCGTCCCGACACAGCGGCGCGATCGCAGAAAGCGCGCATCAATCCGCGCTACACCTTCGACAACTTCGTGATCGGAGACAACAATCGCTTCGCCACGGCGACGTCGCTGGCCGTGGCCGAATCGCCCGGGACGACGTACAACCCACTCTTCCTCTACTCAGACTCCGGCATGGGAAAGACCCATCTCATGCACGCCATCGGAAACTACGCGCTCAACCTCTTCCCCTCGATCAAAGTCCGCTATGTGAGCGCCGAGGAGTTCACGAACGCCTTCATCAACTCCGTGCGCGACGGACATCAGGCCGAGTTCAAGAACCAGTTTCGAACGGTGGACATCCTTCTCATCGACGACATTCAGTTCATCGGCGGACGGGACTCGACGGTCGAAGAGTTCTTTCACACCTTCAACGCGCTGACGAACTCCAACAAGCAAATAGTCATCACGTCGGACGTGTCTCCCAACCTCCTCAACGGATTCGAGGAGCGCATGCTCTCGCGCTTCAACTCGGGCGTGACGGCGAACATCGACCGTCCCAATCTCGAAACGCGGATCGCGATCTTGGAGAAGAAGGCCCACTCGGACGGTTTCACGGTCCCCCGAGAGGTCAACGAGTACATCGCGACCCACATGCTGACGAACGTGCGCGAGATGGAGGGCGCCCTTCGGCGAGTCACAGCCTTCGCCGATTTGTCGAAGCAGGCGATCAGCCTCGGGCTGGCGGAGATGATACTCAAGGACCTCATAGCCAATCCCGACGCCATCGAGATCACCGCGACCCTCATCATGAGTCAAACGGCGGGGTACTTCGACATTTCGATCGAGGAGATGATATCCACCGACAGGAGCCGGGTCCTTGTCTCGGCTCGCCAAGTGGCGATGTACCTGTGCCGAGAGATGACGGAGCTGTCGCTTCCGAAGATCGGCCACCTTTTCGGCAAGCGCGATCACACAACCGTGATGCACGCGTGCAGGAAGATCGACAAGCAGATGGCCGAGCGGCAAACCACGTACAACCAGGTTTCCGAGCTGACGAGCCGAATCAAGCAGGCAGCACAGCAAGCCTCTCTGTAGGCGTCTAAAACTCAGGCATTTCGCCGTGTGCCAGGCCCCTGTGGAATCCACACACACTGTGCATGAGGCTGTGGCATACCCCTGTTTTTCTGTGGACAATGGCTTTTCGTCTGTGGATCTTTCAAGGTCAAAAGTGTCTCATCCACTGATTCCCAAGTTTTGCACCCAGGTTCTGCACAGTTCTATCCACAGCAGAATCCTTTGAAAATACTGATAAAAGTCCGGTTATCCACCGATTCCACAGGTGCTACAACTACTACTAAGAACTTATCTAGTACAGAAAACGGTCGGTCTCGGACTGCGCAACGAGGCGGATATGAACAACGGCCAAGCCGTTCTCGCGTAAAGTGGAGTTAGGTATATCCTTTAAGGATTCAAAGAAAGAAGGTCTGTAGTGAAGCTTAGGGTTGAACACGACGTCTTCGCCGACGCCGTTTCGTGGGTTGCCCGCACGATCCCCTCGCGCCCTTCCCTTCCCGTTCTCGCGGGAATGAAGGTCGAAGCGGACAAGGACGGCGCCGTCGCCCTATCCTCCTACGACCCGGACATCTCCTCGCACGCCGTGATAGAGGCCGCCGTCGACGAGCCCGGAACGACGTTGGTTCACGGCCGGCTTCTCTCGGATTTCGCCAGGGCCCTCCCCAACAAGCCGATTGACATGGAGCTGAAGGGCGCCAAGCTCGAAGTGGTGTGCGGCTCGTCGCACATCTCCATGCAGTCGATGCCCCTTGAGGACTACCCGTCGGCGCCGCCCATGCCCGAGGTCTCCGGCGTCGTCGACGGGGCGCTTTGGCAGGAGACCGTCGCGCAGGTGGTGACGGCCGCATCCTCCGACGACACGCTTCCGCTTCTCGTCTCGGTGTGCATCGAGATCGAGGGGAAAACGATGTCTCTCATGGCCACGGACCGTTACCGGCTCGCGGTGCGCGACCTGACGTGGGAGCCTTCGAACAAGGATGCCTCGCACAGGATCCTCGTGCGGGCGTCGCGGCTGTCGGACATCGCAAAGGCGCTGGGATCCGTGGGCAAGGTCGAACTCGCGATAGACAACTCGGGCCGGACGGGGATGATCGGCTTTTCGGCGGCCGGCCGCCACAACGTCGCCCGGCTCATCGACGGCGAGTACCCGCAGGTCCGCAATCTCTTCCCGTCGGAGGCGACGGGCTACGCCGTCATCGGACGCCAGGAGATGCTCGATGCGATCAAGCGCGCGAGGCTCGTCGTCGAGAAGAACTCCGCCGTGAGGCTTTCCTTCAGCGAAGGCCAGGTGATCCTCGAAGCGGGCCAGGGGGACAGCGCCCAGACGAGCGAGGCGCTTGAGGCGGCGCTTCACGGCGAGGACATCGTCATGGCCTTCAATCCGAGTTTTCTCCAGGAGGGGCTTGGGGCGACGTCGGCCCCCTACGTCCGCCTGTCGTTCACGAGCGCCTCGAAGCCGGCCGTCCTCACCGCGCAGCCCGAGATCGACGGCGAGGACGACCAGGAGTTCCGCCTTTTGCTCATGCCGATCCGCACCTACGGCGGATGACGCGCGGGGCAGACGGGCGACGGAGAGAGCGTGTACCTTAGCGACCTCGCGCTGACGGATTTCCGCTCGTACGAGCGGGCGATCGTCGCCCTGGAGCCAGGGGTGACGGTTTTCGTCGGCGAAAACGGGCAGGGGAAGACGAATCTCATCGAGGCCGTCGGCTACCTGTCGACCCTCTCGTCCCACAGGGTTTCGGGCGATGCCGCATTGGTCCGCCAAGGGGCGGCGGCCGCGGTGGTGCAGGCGCGCGTCGTCCGCTCTTCCGCGCCGACGACGGTCGAGGTGGAAATCTGCTCCGGCCGGGCCAACCGCGCGAAGATCAACCGCGGACTTGTGCGTCCGCCCGAAATCGTCGGCACGGTGCGCAGCGTCCTCTTCGCCCCCGAGGATATGGACTTGGTCTCCGGCGATCCCGCGGCGCGACGCTCTTTCCTCGACGGGATCATGGTTCAGCTTCGACCGCGGATGGTCGCGGTCAAATCCGAATACGACAGGGCGGCGCGTCAGCGCGCGGCTCTGTTGAAATCTGCCGGGGCGGCCCGCAGAGGCGGCGGATCGGCGGACGCGGCCGCGCTGGACGTCTGGGACATGCAATTGGCCAAGCTCGGAGCGAGGATAACCGCGGCCCGCGCGGAGATCGTCGCCAGGCTGCGGCCCCGCGTCGAGGAGTTCTACGCAAAGGTTTCGGGCGGACGCGGCCCGGCAGAAATCGCCTACCGCTCAAGCGTCGGGCGGCATGCGGGGCGAGCGGAGGCGAACGGCGCCGGCGGCGCGCCCGACTTCGACGAAGGCGCGCGAGACGAGCTTCGCGACGTCGAACTCAACGAGATCCGGCTCATCAGCGCCATGGCCGAGCGGCGCGAGGAGGAGATCAGACGCGGCGTGAACCTCGTCGGCCCGCACCGAGACGAACTCGAACTCGCCCTCGGGACGCTGCCCGCCCGAGGGTACGCCTCCCACGGCGAATCGTGGAGCTACGCGCTTGCTCTCAAGCTCGCCTCCTGGCGGGTTCTGTGCGGCGACGAATCGGGCGAATGGGCGGAAGGCGGCGAGCCCGTCCTCATTCTCGACGACGTCTTCGCCGAGCTCGATGCGCGGCGCAGGGACCGCCTGGCGCGGATCGTCGAAGACGCCGAGCAGACAATTGTCACCGCTGCCGTCGGCAGTGAACTGCCGGCCAAACTGGGCGGGCGTCGCCTGACGGTGACGTTGGGAAACGTCGCGGAGGGCGGCGATGGCTGACGGTGCGATCGATGCGGCGAGGAGGGCCGCGGTCGAGCAAAACGGCGACGTGCTTGCGCTTCGCGCCCTGGACCGGGCTCGGGAGGCCGCGTACGCCCGCGGCGATGCGCGTACGCGGCGCCCGCCGGCCGCGCGGGCTTTCGAGGAGGCTCGCAGCCGAGAGACGTACGATGCGGACGAGCCCCTCGGCGACGAGGTGCAGAGCCCAGGCCCGGGATGGGGCGACGTCGGAAGCGGCCCGCGGCCTTCGCACCGCGACCCCCACCCGATCGGCCAGATCCTCGCCCGCTATGTGCGAGACAAAGGGTGGGGCGAGAGGCTCGAGGTCGCATCCGTGGCCAGCAGATGGCCCGAGATCGTCGGCCCGACGGTGGCCAAGCATTGCACGGTCGAAGATTTCTCCGACGGCGGGCGGCTCACGCTGCGCACGTCGTCGACGTCGTGGGAAACGCAGATCCGCGCCCTTCAAGCGACCCTCGAGGCGACTCTCGCCAACGAGGTGGGCGAAGGAGTGGTCAAGGAAATCGTGGTCAAGGGGCCGTCGCAGCCGAGTTGGAAACACGGCCGCTTCTCGGTTCGGGGGCGGGGCCCGCGCGACACATACGGGTGATCCGCGGGGAAACCCTGAGGAAACGTGCACTAGCACACGTACGGTCAGATTGGCCCATTCATCCCGTGAAGCGCGGTAGAATTGCTTAGGCCCCTTTGTTGGTGGGGGCCTACCGCAGCGGGGGCAGCTCTTCACACAGGCGTCGTGATGGGCTCCGCTTGCTTAGGCGAAGGAGAAACTCAAGCGTGACGACAGACGAAACATCCGCAGAAAGCGCGGTCCCCGAAGAGGAAAGCGTCGTCAAAGTCTCAAAAGGCCAGGCCTACGACGCCTCGTCGATCACCGTTCTCGAGGGTCTCGAAGCCGTCCGCAAACGCCCGGGCATGTACATCGGATCTACGGGTGAACGCGGACTCCACCACTGCGTATACGAGGTGGTCGACAATTCGGTCGATGAGGCGTTGGCCGGGATCTGCGACCACATCGAGGTGACGATTCTGGCCGACGGCGGCCTGAGAGTGCGCGACAACGGCCGGGGCATCCCGGTGAACGAGCACCCGACGGAGCACAAGCCCGCCGTCGAAGTGGTCATGACGATCCTGCACGCCGGAGGCAAGTTCGGAAACGGAGGATACGCGGTTTCCGGAGGGTTGCACGGCGTCGGCGTCTCCGTCGTCAACGCCCTTTCGACTCGAATGGAGACGGAAGTGCGCCGCGACGGGCACGTTTGGCGCATCTCCTTTGAAAACGGCGTACCGACGGGCCCCCTGGAGCGCGGCGGGCAAACCGAAGAACACGGAACGACGCAGACGTTCTGGGCCAATCCCGACATCTTCGAAACAACGCACTACGACTTTGAAACCCTGCGGCGCCGCTTCCGGCAGATGGCCTTCCTCAACAAAGACCTGCGCATCACGCTCACCGACGAACGGCCGACGGCCACCCCCGAGGGCGACGAGGTCGCCGGCGAGACGGGAGAAGGCGATCCGACGCCGGGATACCGCAGCGTCTCCTACCTGTATTCGGGAGGGCTCCTCGACTACGTCAAGCATCTCAACACGACGAAGAAGGTCGAGGTCGTCCACCCGGACGTCATCTATTTTGAAGCGGAGGACCGCGAGAAGCAGATTCAATGCGAGGTCGCGATGCAGTGGACCTCCGCCTACTCGGAGACTCTCAACACCTTCGCGAACACGATCAACACCACCGAGGGAGGAACCCACGAGGAGGGCTTCCGCTCCGCGCTGACCTCCGTGATCAACAAATACGCCCGGGACAAGGGGCTGCTCAAGGACAAGGATCCCAACCTTTCGGGCGACGACATCCGCGAGGGCCTGACGGCCATCATCTCGGTCAAGCTCGGCAATCCGCAGTTCGAGGGCCAGACGAAGACGAAGCTCGGGAACACCGAGGCGCGGACATTCGTTCAGCAGCAGGTCTATTCGCATCTGACGGACTGGCTTGACATGCATCCGAACGAGGCAAAGGACATCATCCGCAAGGCCCTTCAGGCTTTCGCCGCCAGAGCCGCGGCGCGCAAGGCCCGCGAGGCGACGCGTCGCAAGAGCGTGCTCGAATCGGCGTCGATGCCCGGCAAGCTCAAGGACTGCACGTCGCGCAACCCGGAAGAGTGCGAGATCTTCATCGTCGAGGGCGACTCCGCGGGGGGGTCGGCCGTCAACGGGCGCGACCCCGAGCACCAGGCGATCATGCCGATTCGCGGGAAGATCCTCAACGTTGAGAAAGCGCGATTGGACCGCGCGCTTTCCTCGGACACGATCCAGGGTCTCATCACGGCCTTCGGCACGGGCATCGGCGACGAATTCGACATGGCCAAGCTTCGCTATCACAAGATCGTGTTCATGGCCGACGCCGACGTCGACGGATCCCACATCGCAACCTTGCTGCTGACCCTCGTCTACAGGTACATGCGCCCCCTCATCGAAGGCGGGCACGTGTACCTGGCGATGCCGCCGCTCTACCGCATCAAGTGGACGAACGCGGCCCACGACTACGTCTTCTCCGATCGCGAGCGTGACGAGAGGCTCGTCGAAGGCAAGGACAAGGGCCTTCGCCTTCCCCGCGAGGAAAGCCAACGCATCCAGCGGTACAAAGGCTTGGGCGAGATGAACGCCGAAGAGCTGTGGGACACCACGATGAACCCCGAGGCCCGCACCCTCAAACAGGTTTCGATCGACGACGCCGCGGCGACCGACGAGACCTTCTCCATCCTCATGGGCGAGGACGTCGAGTCCCGCCGAGGCTTCATTCAGCGCAACGCGCACGACGTGCGATTCCTCGACATCTAAGGCAAGGAACCAGTGAGCGAAGACACCGTTTACAATCACGGCCTCATCAAGGGGGTCGACCTCCAGCGCGAGATGGAGAAGTCGTACCTCGACTACGCAATGTCGGTCATCGTGGGCCGCGCTCTGCCCGACGTGCGCGACGGCCTCAAACCCGTGCACAGGCGCGTCATCTACGCGATGTACGACGGCGGCTACAGGCCCGACAACTCGTTTTCGAAGTCGGCGAAAGTGGTCGGGGACGTCATGGGCCACTATCACCCGCACGGCGACGTCGCCATCTACGACACCGTCGTGCGACTGGTCCAGCCGTGGTCGATGCGCTATCCGCTCGTTGCGGGCCAAGGCAACTTCGGCACGCCCGGCGACCTCGGGGCGGCCGCGCCGAGGTACACCGAGGTGCGGATGGCGCCCCTCGCCATGGAAATGGTGCGCGACATCAAGGAACAGACGGTCGATTTCGAGCCCAACTACGACGGCTCGCTTCTGGAGCCGACGGTTCTCACATCGCGCTTCCCGAATCTGCTCGTCAACGGATCCGAAGGCATCGCCGTCGGCATGGCGACGCGGATTCCGCCGCACAACCTGCGGGAAGTCGCGGCCGGCGTCCAGTGGTATCTGGAAAACCCCGACGCGACGAAAGAAGAGCTGCTCGCTGCCCTCATCCAGCGGATCAAGGGGCCTGACTTCCCGACGGGCGCCCTCATCCTCGGGACCCGCGGCATCGAGGACATGTATCGCACCGGCCACGGGTCGATCACTCAGCGGGCTGTCGTCGAAGTGGACGAAATCCACGGCAGGCAGTGCCTCGTCGTCACCGACCTCCCCTATCAGGTCAACCCCGACCGCCTGCTCGACAAGATGGTCGAGGGCATCAAGGACGGCCGCCTTCCCGGCATCGCCGACATCCGCGACGAGACCTCGGGGCGCGCCGGCCAGCGCATCGTCGTCGTTCTGAAGAAGGACGCCGTGGCCAAGGTCGTGCTCAACAACCTGTACAAGCACACCCAGCTTCAGAACAACTTCCCGGCCAACATGCTGGCGCTCGTCGACGGCGTTCCCCGCACGCTCTCCCTCGACGGCTTCGTGCGCCACTGGGTGACGTTCCAGATGGAGGTCATCCTCCGCCGCACCGAATACAGGCTCGGCGAGGCCCTCAAGCGCCTTCACATCCTCGAAGGCTATCTCAAGGCGCTCGACCAGCTCGACGCCGTCATCGCGCTCATCCGCAGCTCGCAGACGGTCGACCTCGCCCGCACGGGCCTCATGGACCTGCTTGAGATCGACGAAGACCAGGCCAACGCGATCCTCGAGATGCAGCTGCGCCGCCTGGCAGCCCTCGAGCGTCAGAAGATCATCGACGAGTACGAGGAGAAAGCCGCCCTCGTCGCGGACTACAAGGACATCATCGCCAAGCCGGAGCGCCAGCGCGCAATCATCAGCGAGGAGCTCGGCGCCATCGTCGACAAGTACGGCGACGACAGGCGCACGACGATTCTTCCCTTCGACGGCGAGATGTCGGTCGAGGACCTCATTCCCGAGGAAGACGTCGTCGTCACCATCACCCGCGGGGGTTTCATCAAACGCACCAAAACCTCCGAATACCGCGCTCAGCACCGCGGCGGCAAGGGAATCAAAGGCGCCTCGCTTCGCGGGGACGACGTCGTCGAGCACTTCGACGTCGGCTCGACCCACGAATGGCATCTCTTCTTCACGAACCTGGGCAGGGTCTATCGAATCAAGGGATACGAGATCCCCGAGGCGGGACGCGACGCGAAAGGCCAGCACATCGCGAACCTGCTCGCCTTCCAGCCGGGTGAGACGATCGCCTCGACGATCACGCTCAAGGACTACTGCCAAGCGCAGTATCTCGTGCTCGCCACGGCAGACGGCCTCGTGAAGAAGACGCGGCTGAGCGACTACGATTCGCCGCGCACCGGCGGCCTCATCGCGATCAAACTCCGTGAGAACGGCAACGGGACGGATCATGTCGTGGCCGCCTGCCTGGTCAATGAAGACGACGACCTCCTCCTCGTTTCCCGCAAGGGAATGTCCCTTCGCTTCAAGGCGACCGACGAAGCGCTGAGGCCCATGGGGCGCCCCTCCTCGGGCGTGACCGGAATGAAGTTCCGCGAGGGCGATTCGCTGCTGACGATGAGGGTGGTCAGGGACAACGCCGAGGTCTTCGTCGTCACCGAGGGCGGCTTCGCCAAGCGGACGTCGGTCGACGAGTATCGGATCCAAGGCCGCGCCGGCCTGGGAATCAAGGTCGCCAAACTCACCGAGGAACGGGGAGACCTCGTCGGAGCCCTTGTCACCGAGGGCGAAGACGTCATGGTCATCATGGAATCGGGCAAAGTGATGCGAGCCTCTGCCGCCGAGGTTTCGAAGACCGGACGCAACACCCAAGGCGTCACTTTCGCCCGTCCCGACGGCGGTGACAGGATCATTGCAATCGCCCGAAACATTGAAACGACGATCGAAGCGGAGGTTGGGCAGGCCGACGGCGAAGGCGAAAACGCCGCGGACACGGTAGCCTCTGTGGTGGAGGTTTCCACGGAGGCCGCCACAGATCACGCCAACCAGGCTGGAGCAACGGAGTAATCGATGAGTCAGAAACCGAAGACGGAGGCCCCGCGCCCCACCAGTGGGCAGACCGAGGCCGCCGATACCCGCAATGCAGGTTTCAAAGCGGCAGCGGCAAAGGGAAAGGCCGCATTGGGGGCCAAGTTTGCCGCCGACCCCCAACCGAAGCAGTCAGTGGGCATCCGACGGGTGAAGATGACGATCTCGAAGGTCGATCCCCTGTCGGCCCTCAAGATTGGCTTCATCACATCAGTTGCGATAGGCATCATGATCGTCGTCGCGATGATGATCTTATGGTTTGTCCTGAACAACATGAAGGTTTTCAGCCAGATCGACGACCTGCTTCAGACGCTCAACCAGCCCGACCTGCTCAGGCTCGGCGAGTACCTCGAGTTCGGGCGGTGGATGAGCTTCGCCGTCATCATCGCCATCATCGACGTCGTGCTTCTGACGGCGATGGCGGCCGTCGGGGCGCTGCTGTACAACCTCATAGCGTCTCTCGTGGGAGGCCAACGCATAACCGTCACCGACGAATAGCGGACAGGTTCCCGGAGTTGCGCCTGCTTCCGTGGACTTCGACGCCGCCGAACGCGTCGGCGCCGTCTTCTCGGGCTCAGCGGCCCGAGGTTTACTGAGGCACCGCACACATCCCTCGGTTCAGGTTTGGAAATCGGCGAAACACTGGGGTAATCTAAATCGGCACCCAGAAGTGCGAGGGCCTATAGCTCAGTCGGTTAGAGCGCTTCCCTGATAAGGAAGAGGTCGCTGGTTCGAGTCCAGCTAGGCCCACGCAAGAACACGGAGGGAATGAATCATGAAGAAGATCGCAGTCACGGCCCTCGCATTCGTTATCGGATATATCGGATGGGTCGGCATTCAAAAGAAGCTTCAGGATCGGGCAGTCTGGTACGAGGTTTCCGATCCCGTCGAATAGTCCGGGAAGCACGTTCCTGTAACTGCTGCCGGCTCGGGGCTATGGCGCAATTGGTAGCGCACCTGCTTTGCAAGCAGGGGGTTACGGGTTCGAGTCCCGTTAGCTCCACTCATCTCCAGTCCGACCTCCCTCGGACTGGGGATGTTTGCGTTTGAGATTCAGCTGTCCGTTCAAACCGTTCAAGGCGCCGTCATCGACGACGGCGCGCGTCAATCGCCTTGATCGCCTTGATCAACGCGACTCCCCCGATGACGCAGGCGATGTTGCGTCCTACGGCCAGGATCTCCTCTCGTGACGTTTTGAATGAACACTCCACCTTCGGCGGCCACAATGCGACATTGCATACGAGTTCCATGCCCATCAGCCTACGTCGAATCGGCCGCCGAAGGAAATGGCGGGGGCAGAAGATTGAGCGGGAGGCAGGAGGTTAAGCGAAAAACCCGAGATCGACGATGAAGGCGTTGTAGGGATTGCCTTCGACGGGCACGAAGCCGCACCGCCTGTAGAGGTCGACGGCGCCGTTTCCCTCCTCGACGCTCAGGGACACCCGCTCGATGCCGCGCTTCTGGGCCTCGCCGAGGAGGGCGCGCAGAAGCGACCGGCCGACGCCGCGGCGTCGGTAGCCGTCCCACACGGAAATGCTCAGCTCGGGAACGCCGTCCGCTATGTAGCCGAAACCCGGATCCGTCGCGTCGAAGAACGTCAGCCACGCCAGGCCGACGAGCCGGCCGTCTGATTCGGCGGCGAGCCCGAAATCGCCCGACGACTCGTCGAATCGGAAGTAGTGGCTGAACTCCGGCGTCGAATCGATGTCGGCGTAGGTGAATCTGCGCGAGCCGGTCCAGTTCATGTTCGCGAGCGTCGCCGCCCGCATGAGCTCGCGGTCCGGAGGCGACAGGGGTCTAAAGGCCAGATCGGAGGCTTCCACCCGTCCAAACTACCAGGATTGGGGCGATCGAGCCGCAACCGCCCTCGTTTGCGCTTGCTGCGTCGTTTGAAACCTTTGGCCGCCAGAAATCGAAGAGGGTATGCGGCAGGCGATTCGGAGCATAAGCCGCTCCTTCAATGAACGGACGCCAATCAGTTCGGCGTTCCGTTTTCAACTGGAACGATGGGTATTGAAATCCATCGACGCGAACGTCGGAACGGTATAGGATCAAAGTGTTCTCAAGCGGCAGGGATGCCGCGTCGCTCACCCCTAAGCACTTCGCCGCCTGCCTCTAACGTGGAGGAAAAATGTGTAATTGAAACAGAGTTCCGAGTTTCTCGCGGCAACGGTCGCCCACGCGAGGCATGAGACGCAATGTCTCGCGCGAAACGGGGCTTTTCGCCATTCCGCGTGTACTGGCAGACACGGCAGTGACTCGGACTAGAGTTTAAATTGCCACACAAACGTGGCGGAGACGCCACCACACTCACCATGCGCGCTCATTTGCACGCCTTCATCGTCACTATGGAGGGAATCATGTCCACCTCTTTTAAGAGATTCTCTTATACCGCGGCTTTCGCCGCTTTCGCCGTGGCCGCATCCGCATTGGCCCCAACGGCGGCTGCGGCGACGCAGGGGGCTGACGCCTCGACGGCTGCGACCGTTCTAGGCACTCGTCTCCCTGCAGACAGGAACGACGATCCCGGCGGCCAAAACAGCCCGAGCGGCCAAAACGACCCCGACGGCGCTTCGCCGCAGTCAGGATCCCCGACGCCGGAAGAGTCTGAGGGCCCCTCGCAAGAGCCTTCGAACAACACCGAGAACAAAGCCTCTCCGGGATCCCCCGGCGCGACTCCGGCGGACGCCCCGAGCGCAGGGGCGACGCCCGCTGACACGCCTTCCACGCCGACCGGAGATTTTGACGTCGACGGCAACGGGAAGCTCGTGCGATACAAGGGATCGGCCACGGACGTGACGATTCCCGACTCCGTCAAAGTCATCGGTGAGTACGCCTTCAAGCAAACCGGCGTCGTGAAGGCGAAGGTCCCCGCGACCGTCGTCGAGATCGAAAAGGGAGCCTTCTTCGGCTGCAGCGCCCTGAGGACGGTCGAATTCGAAGACACCGACGCCAAACCGAGCCAACTGGCCAAGATCGGCGAGCTCGCCTTTTACAGGACGGGCGCCTTCAAGGAAACGGCCCTCCCGCGTTCGGTGACCTCCCTCGGACGAGCGGTTTTCAGCAAGAGCGGGATTCAGAAGATTTCGCTGCCAGCAGGGGTGACGGAGATTTCCGACGAGGCCTTCTTCCGCGCGACCAGCCTCAACGACGTCGCCATCTCGGACAACGTTGAGAAAATCGGATACAGGGCGTTCGGCAGAACAGGCAGTCTCAAGGCTCTCAAGGTCGTTGGGGCGAACGGACAGGTATCGACGGGCTTTCCTTCGAAACTCAAGGCTCTCGGCGGGTATGCTTTCTGGTACTCGCCGATCACAGAAGTGACTTTCCCCGCGGGAATGGAGTCGATCGGCGAGAGCGCATTCAACCGCTCGAACTTGACCAAATTGACCTTCAACAAAGATTTGAAGTCCATTGGCGATGGGGCTTTCGCAGGCACAGACGTCACCGATCTGACGATTCCCGATTCGGTCGTCGAAGCCAAAGGCGCGATGAGGGCCATGAGAAAACTCGTGACCCTTCACATCGGCAAGGGCGTAGGGCCCGATCAGCTTGACGGTTCGTTCTTCGGAACCAAGTCTCTTAAGACGATCACCGTTTCCCAGGAAAACCCAAACTACAAGATAATCGCCAATGTGCTGTTCAACGGGGAAGGCACCAAGCTCATTGCGATTCCCCTAGGCCGCACTTTCGACAACGACACGGTGAAAAAATACAGAGTGCCGACCGGCGTGAAAGAAATCGCCGACAGTGCGTTCTTCGGCTCCGATTTCAAGGAGATCGATTTCCCTAGCAGCGTTCGAACCATCGGCGACTACGCTTTCAGCAATTCGGCGCTCAAGCGGCTGGAGCTTCCCTCTAGCGTCGAGAGCATCGGAGAAAACGCTTTTGCGGATTGCGCCAGTTTGGAGAGCGCCGACGTCGGAGGCGCCGTCAAGATCGGTAAGTTCGGCTTTTCACGGGATTCCGCGCTTAAGACCGTCAATTTGCATCCCGAGTTAAACAAACTGAAGGAGATCGGCGCTTACGCCTTCGAATATTCAGGATTGGAAAAGGCGATGACGCCGGACTCTCTGGCGACGATCGGCCAGTACGCCTTCATCGGCAACCAGAGCCTTCTCGAGATCCGCTTGGGTTCCGGGCTGGCGACTATAGAGGAAATGGCTCTCGCAGACACACCGAAACTTCGCTCGATAGAGGTGGCAGAAGGCAATCCCGTCTTTAGCGACGATTCGCGCAAGATGCTCTACGCCAAACGCGAGAACGGCTTGCACCTCGTTGCGTGTGCCGGGGGCTCCGTGGGATCAGACGTTCGAGTCAAGGACGGCACCGTGGCGATCGGAGACTCTGCGTTCTTCGGCGTTACGTCTATGCGCTCACTCCACCTGCCAGAGGGTCTCAAGACTTTGGGAAGCCGTTCTTTCGAGGAGGCGACAAATCTGAGCAACGTTGATTTCCCAGACAGTTTGGAGGTCGTCGGCGGCTTCAACAGAGTTAATTCCCTTCACAAGGTCGATTTCGGAACTCAGATCACGTCGATTGAAGGCGCCTTCATCGGAAGGACTCCCGAGCGGATCGTCGTGCGCGGAGGCAAGAACGGAAAGTACGATCAGACCTATGGGAACTCGAATGAAACCGTGTCGGCATACTTTGGCGAGGGAATGACGGACATTCGGTACACGGACGGCCGTTTGCCGAAAGTTCTCGTCTTGCCGAGCACCTTGAAGGAATTTGAGCCAGGCGGCGGCACGTCCGGAAACGAGGCGCGCAGGGCTTCGGCGGTGTTCTACGTCGCTGCCGAACCCGGTTCGTCTGCGTGGAAGCTGGCTCAGGAGAAGATGCTGAACGCCGGCATGGATCCGAACAAGCAGCTCAAACGGTATACGCCGATGAGCGTGAGCACCCAGTCCCGAACCTCCCAGGGGAAGGTCACCGTTACGGTCAACGTCCGCGGCGGCGTGACTGAGGGTTCCCATCAGGCGCGGATCCTCACCGTCGGTTCCGGTTCGACGAAGGCTTCGGAATGGGTTGACGCGAAATCTGTGGGTGACGGCTACCAGGCGACTCTGACGTATGACATCCCCGCCTCGGGTCAGAAGATCAAGGTCGAGGTCCGCGATCACACGGAGCTGACGGTTCAGAAGGACGTCACTTCGGGCAACGATCCGGAGCCGAGCCCGACGCCGACGGCCTCGCCGAGCTCTTCTCCGTCGGTCAGCCCTACCGCTTCGCCCACGGCGTCGCCGAGTGCAACGTCGTCACCGACTCCGTCGCCGAGCGCCTCTGACGGACCGACGGCCTCCCCGACCGCTTCGCCCACGGCAAGCCCGACTTCTACATCCAGCCCGACTGCCACGGCTTCGCCGACCGCCCAGCCCGGTGCGCCGTCGGCCAAGAACGCGTTTGTCATCGACGGCAAGGAAGTGCTCTTTGGCCGTGCAGGCGACACGCCTTTGGTGGGCGACTGGGACGGCGACGGAATCGCCACCCCGGGAGTCAAGCGCGGCAACACCTACTATTTGGTTAACTCGATTCGCGGAGGGAAGGCCGACGTCGTCTTCTCTTACGGCCGTGCAGGCGACACGCCTTTGGTGGGCGACTGGGACGGCGACGGGAGCCAGACGATCTCGGTCCGCCGTGGGCACACCTTCTACCTCAACACCGGGCTTGAAGGCGGCAGCGCCGAAGCGACGTTCATGTTCGGGCGCGACGGCGACACCCCTGTCGTCGGCGACTGGAACGGAGACGGCAAAGACACCCTCGCGGTCAGGCGCGGAGCTGTCTTCTACTTCACCGATCGGCTGGCGGGCGGCAAAGCGACGAGCGAGTTCACCGTAGGCGACGGCAAGGAGATTGCGTTGGCCGGACGCTGGGTCTCGGGTCAGAAGGCCGACACCATCGGCTTGGTCTCTGACGGAACCTTCCAGATCCTCGATCAGAAGGGCACGGGAGGATACTCGACGCAGGTGGCGCGCGCTCCCCGGTACCTCTCCGGAGTGTTCGCTGACAAGGCCCCCGATACCCTTGCACTGCATGGGTGACGACGGCCAGCGCAGCGGCGCCGGATAACTGCCGCAATGCGCAAGCGACTTGGGGCTGGCGCGGCTAAGCCGCGCCAGCCCCAAGTCGTCAAAGAGCAGACAAACGGCAAAAGGCGGGCAAACGGCAAAAGGCGGGCAAACGGCAAAAGGCGGGCAAACCGGTGAAAGTAGGCAAAGCGCCAGAAGGTGGGCGGCCAAAGGGCAGGCCAGAGATTGGCAAGCGTCAGCGGATGCGTTCGCGGCTACTCGGCTGCGGCTCGCAGCATCTTGCTGGACACCCAGGGTCCGCTCCACCAGGTCTGCCAGCCGAGGCTCTTGGGCCCGTCCACCTTCAGGCCAAGCTTTGACAGCTCGTCGGCATATGCGTCCATCGCTTTAAGATCGGCGATGACGATCCTTCCGCCCGGTTTGAGCACGCGAACCGCTTCCCGGATTGCTCGGGCGCGCCCTTCGGCTTTCGGGATGTTGTGAATGGACATGCTCGCGGTGATGAGGTCGAAGGAGCCGTCCTCGAAAGGGAGTGCGGTCATGTCGCCCGTGACGAAATCGATGCGCGAATCGACTCCGTTGACCTTCGCGTTGGCGGTGGCCGCCTCTTCTCCGTTGCCGGACTGATCGGATTTGCGCCACAGGTCTATGCCGGTCAGTTTCGCCTTGGGGAAGCGCTGAGCCGCCATGACGATCACCGCTCCGCGTCCGCAGCCCAAGTCGAGGATCCGCTCGACGGCGGCGTCGTCGGTTTCGCTCAGGATCCTGCGCCAAACCGCGAACTTCCCGCGAAGCGTGGTGTGCAGGTAGATCGCCGTTCCCCCAAGGAACTGGATTGTCAGCAATCCGTAGACGATTGGCTGCCACACGCTGCCGCCAAGCGTGCCGAGCGTTGCGGACGCGAACATTACTCCGGGTATGAACCACAGGATCGGCACGTAGGCGGCGTCGATTCCATACGACCCGCGCGGTTTCACTTTCATAAACTTCCTTGGCGTATCAGTGGTTTACAACAACTGTGAGGATACTCTGCGGCGCGGGCGTGTGTCGACGGCGGACCCAGGGTCGAGAGGCTGTCTTCGATGTTGCGTTGTGGAAACGGCGCGCCCGCGGCGTCGGCCTTTCGTTGTGGAAAGGGACGGCTTCAATCTCTGCGCCGATGCAAGTGCCGGTTCGAGCGTTGGCGCTCTCAAGCGCCGACCTCAAGTTGCAGGCCTCGAGTGCGGGCCGCTTCACGGCGCTAGGGCCCTGGGGCGGCGCTGGGACTCTGCGGCGCTGGAATCATGTGACGGCGTCGAACGCCACGCGGACCGCCCACGCGCTGGCGGCGAGGTCGACTAGGAGCCATGTGAGGATCCACATCCAAGACGGCATGCGCGTGAGCGCGGCCAGCGTGAAGTGGTCCTGCTCGCGGTCGTGCGTGCGAGCGACGTCTTGCAGCGACGTCCAAGCGCCGATGAGGAGTATGAGACCGATGCCCGCCACAACTCCCGCTTGGGCCAGCGCGCCGACTTGGATGCGGTCCCCGAGCTGCCACAGCGCGGTGAAGACGAGCGCCGATCCGAGGATGACCAGCACCGTTCGGACGGATCGCGACATGACAAGCAGGCCGATGAGCGCCACGATCGTGACGATGACGATTGCCTTGGACCACCCGTTCAAGGCGCCGACGACGAGGAAAGCGCCAAGGAGCGCCGGGGCCGGATAACCCGCCCACGTGGTGAGAATGCGGCCGGGGCCCGTCGGTTTGCCCTTTGTGACGGCATGCCCGGACATGTCGCGTTGGACGACGAAGCCCTGGAAGCGCCGTCCGCAGGCGATGCCGACGACGGCGTGCCCGGCCTCGTGGACCACGGTCACCAGCGTGCGCCCTCCGCGCTTGACGGCCGGGACAGCGAGTGTGAGCGCGAAGATGCCGGCCCCGATGAGCAAAACGGCGATATTTCGGCCGTCTGTGGACAAGCGAGGCTCGGTCCAGTCCAGCCAGGAAGCGGCGATGGTCGTCATGGGTATCAGTGTTGCACGTGAAACCTGGAAAACTGCTACAAGGCGGAACCTTGCCCTACGCTAGGCGTACGGGCGGTGCGCATCTAGGGCTCAGGCCATTTGCGGCGGACGGGCAGTCCACGCGCATGACGAATCGGGCCACGCTCCCTCAGATCAACGGCGGGAACTCGTCGAGGCTGAAGACCGATTCCACCGGGACGCCGAACCATCGGGCGATCCTCAAGGCCAGATGCAGGGAGGGCGCGTATTCGCCGCGCTCTAGATAGCCCATCGTCTGATAGTGGATTCCGAGCTCCTCGGCGAGCTTGCGGCGCGTCACCCCGCGAGCGGCCCGCAGCACCGCCAGGCGATTGTGCACGCGTTCGTCCCGGCTGCGCGCGGCGTCGTCGTTGGTGCGCGCGGCGCTGTCCTTGCTGCGTGCGCCGCCGTCGTTGGCGCCCACAGCGTTGTCCTTACCTGGCACACCGCCCTCTTTCCGGTTCCGATCCGGGTTCTTTTGTTGTTTCGTCCTGCTCACGCGTAACCCCTCGAAGCGATCTTCTCCCGTGCCGCCGCGACGGACCCCATTGTCTCGCGGCGTATGCTGCGTCGGAGAATGCGGGGTGCGGCGACGTATCCGGCCACGGCCCATGCGGTTAGAACCGCGAAGGCGATCAGGGGTTGGAACGATCCGGATATCTCCACCGATCCGAGTTCGGGTGGGAGCACGGCGCTGCGGGCTGCGTGTGCGCCCCAGTAGATCGGAGTCGAGGCCGTGAGCCACTGGAGGGGCTTCGGAAAGACGCTGATGGGAGACAGAGTGCCTGCGCCGAGGAAAATCATGTAGATGGCCATCATGGAGATGAGGAAGCCCCACGTGGAACGCACGAGCGATCCCAACGCCACTCCGATGGGAAGAAAGGCGACGAAAGAAAAGACGAGGCTGGCCGCGAGGACGAGGAAGTCGGCGAGGGAAGCCGACTGCAGATCGGGAAAGAGAAAGAATCCCGCGGCCATTGCCAGAATGAGGGTGATGCCGGTTACCGCTGACACGGAAAGAAGCTTTCCGAACATCCACGATTCCGTTCCGCGCGGCAGGGTGCGCGTGCGCAGAAGAGAGCCGTCGTTGCGTTCGTTGAACATCTCGCTCACGATCTGGAAGGCGCCGAGCAGACCGATCGATCCGAGCAGACCCACAAGGGCATAAGCGCTTCCTGAGATGGTGTTTGCTATCTGTTTGTGTCTTTCAAGGCTGGCGAAGAACACGAGAAAGCATGGACCGAGAAGCATGCCAAAGAAAGTGGGTGTGAGGAAGGCTATGCGCAGTTCGGCGCGGGCCTGCAGACAGCCCGCTCGGGCTGCAGTTCGCATTGAGTGGATCATTGGTCGCCCTCCTTCGGCGAATTCCTTGTGGTCGACGGTTCGGGCGTCGGCTCCGACATTCTGGTCAAGGCGGAGTTCTGGGCCCCCTCGACGAGGCCCAGGTAGGCGTCTTCGAGGGACGTCCTGCGAACTTCGAGGTCGCTCACGGACGGATCCTGCATCAGCTCTCGCAGAAATGGCTCTGGCTCCGGCGTCGCGTGCACGTAACGGCTTCCATTCGAGGTCCACATGACTTCGGCTTGCGTCTCGACACGGAGCCGCAAAGACTCGGGCGACCCCTCCGCAGCGATTCGTCCCTCGTTGAGGATGAGAATCGCATCGGCGAGGCGGTCGGCCTCCGACAGGTCGTGGGTTGTCAGAAGCAGTGCCATTCCGGCGTCGACTTCGTCGGCGACGATGTCGTGAACCGCTCTTTTTGCCGTCGGATCGAGCCCGGACGTGGGTTCGTCGAGAATGAGGAGGTCCGGGCTGGTGGCGAGTGCGGCAGCGAGGTCGAGGCGCCTGCGCAGCCCCCCGGAGAGAGTCGAGATCGTCTTGTACGCATGCTTGCCCAGGTCGAAGGAGTCGATCAGCTCCGAGACGTCGCGGCAGTCGCGGATTCCCTCGTATGAGGCGCGTATCCAGTTTAGGAACTCCATGACGCGCCATTTCGCGTGGTCCCGTTGAGCTTGGAGCGTCATGCCTATCCTGGCCTGCCAAAGCGGATTGGAGTTATTGGTCGGATTTTCGCCGAAGACTTCGACGGAGCCTGCATTTCGAGGAACCAGGCCTCTGATGATCTCGACGGTTGTTGTTTTTCCGGCGCCGTTGGGCCCGAGCAAGGCAACCGTCTGCCCCCGCTCGACGCGCAAGTTCAGACCGTCGAGAACTGTGATGTCCCCGTACTTTTTCGTCAGATTGACGACGTTGACGACTGCGTCGGCTTTCATCTCGCCCTCCTTGCTGTAGTGATACTTCAGAATGTAGCAGTAGTACTATCAGCTATGCAAGAAGTGCGACATTCTGGTTGCCGCTTTCCAGCATTTCGAACCGTTTGCGTGCGCGTCTTTCCTTCGCCTGAGCAAGCGCCCGTGTGTAGCATCGAGTGTGAGCTTGAACCGTTCCAGTGGATCCAGGCGCCCTTTCAGCGGCGAATTCGCGGATGCGCGCAGACGGCTGCAGACGTTTGCCCTTCCGTTTCCGGCTTTCCCGATTCCTTGAGTGAAAGGCGACAAATGCGAGGTTTGACCCCCTACGACGCCGTGCTGCTGCTGTCCTACGGCGGACCGAACGGGCCCGAAGACGTTCTTCCTTTCTTGCGCAATGCGACGCGAGGCACCGGAATTCCCGATGAAAGGCTCTTCGCCGTCGGCCGACACTACGAGAGATTTCAGGGGGTTTCGCCGATCAACGCATGGAACCGCAGGCTCCTTGCCGACCTCCGCGGGGAGCTGCGCCGCCGCGGGCACGAAATCTCCGTCGGTTGGGGAAATCGGAACTGGCACCCGTTCGTCGACGAAGGTTTGGCGGAACTGGCCGACGCCGGAGCCCGTCGCATCCTCGTTCTGCCGACCTCTGCTTACGCTTCGTACTCCGGTTGCCGCCGGTATCGAGAGGACCTTGACAGTGCTTTGGCCTCTTTCGAAGGGCGCTACGGGCACGCGGCGCTAGGCGCGGAGTCAAGTGCGGACAACGCCGAAGACGCGTCGTTGATCGTCGACAAAGTCCGTCCGTTTTACAACACGCCGGGAATGGTCGGCGCGCAGGCGAAAGCGATCGCTGCGGCCTATCGGAAGCTCGCGGACGATGGGATTGATGTGGAAAACGTTCGCCTCGTCTTGGTCACGCACTCGATACCGGTCGCAATGGAAGAAGGCTCGGCGCCCACCGAGGCGGAGCGATCGTCCATCGCCCCCGGTCTCTCGACGGAGATCAGTTACGTCGCCCAACACCGGGCGTTGATACGGGCGTTGCTTCCTCTCGTGCGCGGCAGCCTCGGGCTGAGCCGGATCGAATGGGATCTGGCGTTCTGTTCGCGTTCCGGGCCGGCATGGTCGCGGTGGCTCGAACCGGACGTCAACGATCTTCTCGAGAAGCTGGCAGACGAGGGCGCGGGGGACGAAAGGCGAGAATTGGAGCGGAAGGCAGACGGAGGGCCGACGCACGGGCGGCCTGCGCGCAAGGGGCCGACCGGCAGGCCCTCGGTGAGCGGGGTTGTCGTCGCCCCCATCGGTTTCATCTACGACCACATGGAAGTGGTCTACGACCTCGACGTCGAAGCGCGGGAAACCGCGGCCAAGGTCGGCTTGCCCTACGAGCGGGCCGCGACCGTTTCCACGGACGGGGATTTCATCGCGAGCCTCGTCGATGTGCTCGAGGAGCGAGCCGCCCAAGCGCGAGGCGAAGACGTCCAGCCCGTCACCTTGACGGGCGCCGGACCGTTCCACACCGTTTGTCCGGAGCAGTGTTGCCGCTCGGGGCGGCCCGGCGTTCGTCGGCGAGGCGAATCCGATGCGGCACGAGCCGAGCCCCGCCTCGAACGGTGAGACCCTGAAGGGCGGGCGCAAGACGCGGGCTGCGGGCGCAGGCAGCCTATGGGCGAAAAGCGTCCAAGCCGAGCACCTTGGGCTCGCCCAAGCGGCGCGCCGGCAGCCCACGGCGCGAAAGGCTTCTAAGCTGCGACAAAGGCATAGACTGGCGGAAGCAGAAGAAACTGCGAATCGCCCACGCCAACCCGAAGGAGATCCTTATGGATGAGCATATGCAGCGCGTGCCCGATCCTCGTGACGCGCAGAACGTGGACTTCGACGCAATCAACAACGCTTTCCACTACGCGTTGTACGCGGTATTCCGTTTGGCCGATCCTCTGCCCGCCGACGCCGACGCGCGGCGCCTGCTCATAGTCGAGAGCGCGGAGTGCGTCGACGGCGCGGCCGTAACGACGCGCGGTTGGTATGACACGGCGGGCTTTCGCGCCGACGCCGATTTGATGGTGTGGTGGATCGACGACGACCCCGAGCGTCTCCAAGACGCCTATCACAGGCTGCGCGCCAGTGCCCTCGGCCGCTGTTTAGAGCCCGTTTGGACGTGTATGGGGCTTCACACTCCTGCGGAATTCAACCGTCGCCACGTGCCCGCATGCCTCAGCGGCGTGGCGCCGCGCGATTGGCTGATGGTCTATCCGTTCGTCCGATCTTACGATTGGTACCTTCTCAAGGCAGAGGAGCGTTCGCGCATCATGGCCGAACACGGGCGCAACGGCTTCAGCCAGTACCCGGACGTCAAGGGCTCGACGCTGGCGACGTTCGGGTTGAGCGATTACGAGTGGATCCTGGGCTTCGAGGCGGGCAGCCTCGATCGCCTCGAAGGCGTCCTCCACGCGCAGCGTTACACGGAGGCGCGCCTCTATGTGCGCGAGGACACACCTTTCTTCACGGGCCGACGCGTGGATCCCGTTGCGTGGGGAGAACGCCAGCCGCGAGCTTGAGGCGGTGCGAGAGGCCCGATGCGCCGGAGGAGCAGCGCGAAACCTCCGAAGACAACCAGTTTTTCAATCGAGGAAACCAGCCTCTCAGCCATTCGACGGCGATTGAGGCCTGTCACGGCGATTGGGGCGCGTCCTCCTCAGAAATCCGAACGACGACGCGGCCGCGGACCCCTTCCTCGACGATCTGGAAAAGCGACGATTCGAGCTCGTCGAAGGCGATCTCCGAGGTGATCGCGCGCAGCGCGTCGGCCGTGAGGGAGTCGGTCAGAATCTGCCACGTGCGTTTCCGCACGTCGTCCGAGGGGAAGGTGACAGTGACTCCGAGCAGGTTGACCCCTCGGAGGATAAAAGGAAGCACCGTGGCATTCAAAGCGTTTCCGCCGGCGTTGCCGAAGGCCGCGATCGACGCTCCCGGCGCCGCCGTTCGCGTGAGCCAGGCGAGGGTGTCGCCGCCGACGGCGTCGACGGCCCCCGCCCACAGGCCCTTTTCGAGCGGCCGTTTGCCAGACGTGTCCGGCCGGGGCTCGACGCGCGCGGCGCCGAGCGAGACGAGGTACTCTTCGGCGTCCCGTCGGCCGGTGAAGGCCGTGACCTCGTGGCCGCGGGCGGCCAGCAGGGCTGTTGCAATCGAACCGGCGCCGCCGCTGGCGCCCGTCACTGCGACGGGCCCGGCTCCGGGGGCGAGGCCGGCGTCCTCGAGCTTGAGCACGGCCATCGCAGCCGTGACGCCGGCCGTTCCTATGGCCGCCGCCTCAACGAGCGAAAACCGCGGCGGCACGGGCGTGAGCCAGGCGGAGGGAACCCGCAGATACTCGCAGTATCCGCCGCTGTGCCGCTCGGAAAGGGTGGCGCCCACGATCGAGACGGGGGCGCCGACGTCAAGGCCGGATTCTCCGGGTTCGACGACGACGCCGACGGCGCAGCAACCTCCTACCATGGGAAGCGATCGCGCGATGGGGGCCCGGCCCGTCGCGGCCAGTCCGTCTTTGTAGTTGACGGAGGAATGCGTCACCCGGACGAGGGCGTCCCCCTCCCCGAGCTCGGAGAGGGGCACGCGCACGTATCGCCCGCGGACTCCTTCAGGCGTCTCAAACAGTTGGTATGCTGCGGCGTCGTTCGTCATCGTTTCTCGAATTCTCGATGCGCGGGCCGCGAAGCCCGCGGGGGAAAGGCTCGTCAGTCCTTCGGCTTGCGGCCTTGGGCTTGTGCATCGGGGCTGGGCTCCCTGCCAAACCCTGGGCGCCCGCCTCAGGCCTTGTGCTTGCCGGATTCGGATTCGTCGGAATCTTCGGTGGGAACCTCGACGTCCTCCCAATACGACTCGGCCCAAGGGTCCTCGACGGGCTGGCTTCGCTTCCACAGGAGGACGGCCGCGCCTGCGGCGCCGCCGAGGATGGCCAGAGTCCCCGTCACCTTGAGGAACCGCCGCTTCTTCTTGGGCTTGGGGTCGGCGAGGGCCGCCGCCGCGGACGCCTGGACGGCCTGGGCCTTGGTCTTGAGATCGCCCTCGGTCGTGCGGGCGGCGTCGACGGCTGCGCGGGCGACGCGCTTGGCCTTGGGAATGTAGTCGGTGACGGCCTTCTCCTTCGCCTCTGCTGCGAGCTGGGCCGCTTGGGCGGCCTTGGGGGCGACCCACTCCTTGCCCTGATGGGCGAGTTCCTGGGCTTGCGTTGCCAGGTGGGCGGCGACCGGACGGATCTTCTCGGCGGCCTGGCTCGCGACGGCCCCGGCCTGGGCCACGAGGTCCTGAGCCTGGGCGGCGGCCTTCTTCTTAGCCTTCTTTTTCTTGGAACGGCAGCAGAACACTGTGAACCTCCTTCGGTTGTCCGGCGTCGACCGGAAATGACTGTACTCTCCTATTTTGCCGGGTTTTCCGCGAAATGTCAGCCTGAACGCGCTTCGCTCCCGGCGTCTGCCCACCCGTTTTCGCCCGCAGCGCATTAGTTTGCCGTGAATCGACCTGCCGCCCATCCCGCCGCGGCACTGTGGGAAGATGTACGCATGGAAGCAACACTTCACACCAATCACGGCGACATCGTCGTGGAGCTGTATCCCAACCACGCACCCAAAACAGTCGCAAACTTCGTCGAATTGGCGACGGGCAAGCGCGAGTGGACCAACCCCGCTACGGGAGAGAAGACCACGGAGCCGCTCTATGACGGCACGATCTTCCACCGCGTGATCGACGGCTTCATGATCCAGGGAGGCGACCCCCTGGGCCGCGGAACCGGCGGCCCCGGCTACCAGTTCGAGGACGAGATCCACCCCGAGTTGAACTTCAACGACCCTTATGTGCTCGCCATGGCGAACGCCGGGCCGGGGACCAACGGCTCGCAGTTCTTCATCACCGTGGCCCCGACGACCTGGCTTTACGGCAAGCACACGGTTTTCGGCAAGGTGGTCGACGAGGCGTCGAAGGCCGTCGTCGACGAGATCGCCAAAGTGTCCACCGACATGCGCGACAAGCCCGCCGAGGACGTCGTCATCGAATCCGTCGACGTCGCCGAATGACATTCTGCAGGCTGCGATGAGTGCATTTGCCTCCGAACGAGACGACCCCGAGTTTTCGCCGTCAGGCGATCCGCCGAGCCCCGGGGAGCCGCGGAATTCCGTGGATGTTCCCGGCGCCGGCGAAGCGCGCGGCTCGGACGGAGGCGCCGCGGGCGGCGCTCGCAGAAGGCTGACCGTCTTCAGCGACCATTGGCCCAGAGCGGCCGTGACAATGGCGCTCATCGCGGCCTGCGTAGGAGTCGACCTCGTCACCCGAGTCGAGGGATCGATCGGCTCCTATTTCATGTTCGTGCCGAAGCTCTCGGAGCAGGAGCCTTATCGTTTCCTCGCTTCGGCTTTCGTGCACGCCAGTTTCTGGCATCTGCTGCTCAACATGTACGTGCTGTGGGTGTTCGGATCCGTTCTGGAACCCGCCATCGGGCACACCAGGTACCTGGGGATCTATCTGCTCTCGGCCGTCGCCGGCAATGCCGCAGTCATCCTCACGGCCGACCCTCTGGGCAACTCGTGGTTGACCGCCACGGTCGGCGCGTCGGGCGCGGTCTTCGGGCTGCTGGGGGCCCAGCTCGTCGTCGCCCGGGTGTCGGGGGCGGACCTGACGGGCTTCCTGGTTTTCATCGCGCTCAACGCGGTCATCTCCCTGAGCCCCGACTCGGGGATCTCGTGGCAGTCCCACGCGGGCGGATTCGTCGCGGGGGCGGTGACCATGTACGCCTTTTCGCGGGCGCGCGTTCTTTCGTCCGAGAAGAGGCGGATCGTCGACGTCGTCGCCTTCGCGGCGCTCAGCGAGGCGCTGGCCGTCGTCGTCGCCGTATGGGGCTACTCCTGAAGACGTCTTCTTTGGCTTTGTCAGCAGCGGCGCCCTCCCGGCGAAGTCGCCGGACTGTGCGAGGCCGCAGTGCTCACTTAGGCCGAAGCGTCCGCGCAGGCCTGGCCGCAGGGGTGCCGATCTGGCGGGAGTCACTTCCGCGCCGTCATGCGGGCGTCACTTCCACCCCATCGTCATAAGGAACCCGGTGAGCATGAAGCCGAATCCGATGAACAGGTTGCCGTTGCCCAGACCCTTGATCGGGAAGTTGCCGCCGAAGATGTAGGCGGTGACGACGATGACGAGGCCGACGATCATCAGGGTGACGAGCAGAGGCGCCCACCACTTCGGCGATTGAAGGCCCTTGACCCTGGCCGGCTTGCGCTCCTTGGACGAGGCCTTCTTTCCCGCGGCCTTCTTCTCTATGGAACGTTTCGTTCCCTTTTCGGGGTTTCCGGAGCTCTTCTTCGAGCTTTTCTTCGAGGAATCTGCGGGGGATTTCTTCTGTTTGCGGGACGCCTTCGAGCCCTCGTCGCCCGTTTCCTCCTCGGAGGAGCCGTCCTTCTTCGACGAGCGGCTCTTTTCGGGCGAGGCGTCCTTCTTTGAAGCATCGTCCTTAGACGAGCCTTTCGCGGCCTTCTTCGACGCGCGCTTCTTGCCCTTCTTTCGCTTTGCAGGGGCCTCTTCGGGCTCCCCCTCGCCGGGTTCTTTTGCAGCGGCGGCCTCGACGTCGTCCTTGGCGCCCCTGTCCTCCTCGGCGCCCTTCGCGGAAGCGCCGTCCGCCTCGGCGGGTTCGTCCTCGGCGGCGTCGCTCACGACGTCGGCGCCTTCCGCCGTCTCAGCCTCTTTCGCCGTGTCGAGATCGTCGACCTCGCCCAGCTCGTCGGAATCGAGCTTGTCAGAGTCAGCCATGGTCATCCTTCCGGGTACGCGTACTCAGCCAAGAGTAGTCAAAGGCAGGAGTGAGCGCACCTGCCCATTGGAAACTGTACACATTCGCGGCTCTGAAATCGCTGTGGACGAGCTCGGAAATCTGAAAAGCGGGCAGGCTCGAAGTTCGTAGCGGGCGGGCCGGCGGGGCTCCGCGCTTGGTGGGCGGCGCGGGCAGGGCACGAGCAGTGCGGCGTGATCTTGTACCCATTTGAGGCTCGGGGGCACGCATTGGCGCGGCCTCGCGGCGTCGGACGTGGAAGAGAGGGCCGCATCCCCGTAATCTATAAAGTTGCGGGCGCAAACCGCCGCTTCGCGAGCGTGCGGCAACTTACAGCGGAAGAAAGGACGTTGATCGTGGGACGTCACACATTGGGAGCGGACGGGCCGTTCACGCAACCCGGCGCCGACGGCGTCGAGCAGCGGCCGGCCGCCCCATCGCCGTCGGGCGCTCCGGCATCCTCAGACGGGCTCGACTGGCTCCCCGGGTGGGAGCGGGGCTCTGGGGAAAAGGCCGAAGCCGCGGCGGTCGCCGCGCCCAAGGCTCGACGTCGCCCCAGCGTCTTCCAGATGCTTCTCGGTTTCGTCGGCGAGCTGCTCATCACCGCCGGCGTGGTGATCGGCCTGTTCATCGTCTGGCAGGTCTGGTGGACGGACATCATCGCGGGCCAGGAGCAGGAAGAGAGAATCGCGCGCGTCAAGGACCAGTGGGGCAGCCAGAACGAGACGAAGATCGGCAGGGCCCGCACCGACCCGCCGCCGGCGGTCGACCACGTCACCGGAATCGGCGACGTCGAGGGGATCATGTACATCCCCAAGTTCGGCAAAGACTACGAGCATTCCATAGAGTACGGGACGTCGCTCAGCAAGGTCCTCGACAAGGGCGCCTTCGGCCATTACAAGGACACCGCCTACGCGGGAGAGGTCGGCAACTACTCCTTGGCCGCCCACCGTCAGACCTACGGCGCGCCGATGCGCAACGTCGACAAACTCAAAGCCGGCGACCCCATCATCGTGGGCACGAAAGACGCCTACCTCGTCTACTACGTCAACTCCTCGTACGTGGTTCCGCCCAGCGACGTCGACGTCGTGGCGCCTGTTCCAAAGCAACCTGAGACAAAGCCCACGGAACGACTCATGACCATCACCACCTGCCATCCGCCTTTCGTCTCAGACAAGCGATGGATCATCCACGCGAAGTACGACCATTGGGTTGCGCGAAGCGACGGAATACCCGCGGAAATGAAGTAGAGAGGAAACCGACGTGTATTCATGGATTTGGCGTCACCTGCCCGGGCCGGCATGGCTCCGGTTCTTTGAGGCTCTCGCCCTCCTGTTCGCTGCGGTCGCGGTTCTGTTCGCCTGGGTCTATCCCTGGGTCGCCGACACCTTCCCCGCCTTCGACAACACGGTGGGCTGATGGCGAAGCTTCTGGTCATCGACAACTACGACAGCTTCGTCTACACCCTCGTCGACTATCTGCGCCTTCTGGGCGCGAGCGCCACGGTGGTCCGCAACGACGTCGTGGATTTGACTTCCATTTCCTCCTACGACGGCGTGCTCGCCTCGCCCGGCCCTGGGACTCCGGCCAAGGCCGGAGCGACCGTCGCCGCCATCGAGCAATGCGCGCAGACCAAGACACCCATGCTGGGCGTGTGCCTCGGGCATCAGGCGTTGGCCGAGGTCTTCGGCGGGGTCGTTTCGCATGCGCCGACGCTGGTGCACGGGAAGACCTCCGTTATCCGCCACAACGGCAGAGGGCTCTTCGAGGGGCTTCCCTCGCCGCTCACGGTCGGAAGGTACCATTCGCTTGCGGCCGAGCCGGACACGGTCAAGGAGCTTGTCATCACCGCCCGCACCGACGACGGGATCGTCATGGGCGTCGAGCACGCCGAGCTTCCCCTGTGGGGCGTGCAGTTCCACCCCGAATCGGTGCTGACCCAGGGCGGGCATCGGATGCTCGCCAACTGGCTGGCGGCGTGCGGCCAGCCCGAGGCTCTCGAAGCGGCGCGCGGGAAGGCGCCCCTTATACGGTTCGACGAGCGGGCCTCCTAGGGTCCATTGGACAGGCCCGCGGCTTTCCCCGATCGGGGTTTTGCTCCTGTGTCCATCGGAGCCTTTGGGTTGAGGAGTCGCCGGAAGCTCGGGCAACGCGGCGCGGAAGTTTCTCGGCGCCGACTTCGAGACGGCAGTGCCAGAATCCAGACGGCAGTGCCAGCTTCGAGACGAGAACGTTGCATGTGCAATGGGGGCGGGGCCGCACCAATTTGGTGCGGCCCCGCCCCCATTCGGCTTGGTCGAACCCGCCTCCGATCCGCGAGCGGACCTCTCCGCGAGTCGGCTCCCTTCGTCCAACCCGCCGGGCGGGTTGGACAGCTCGCCTCCGTGCAAGGCCTCCCGGCCCACAAGTGGCGCGGGTGGGCGGCCTTTAGCCCGTCGCCGTAGGCGCAGTCGGCACCTCGGTTGGGGGCTGCTGCGTCGTCGGGTTGTTATGAGTCGGAGTCCCCGTCGGCGCCGGCGTCGTCGGGTTGTTATGGGTGGGACTCTCCGTCGGCTGACGGACGTCGGCCGTGTACTTCCCGACTTGAAGGGTGACGTTGCCCGCGCCGTCGGTCTTTCTGCCGATGACTTTGCCGTCCGCAGCTTCTGAGTAGACCGGGACGTAGGTGATGTTCACCTTGTACCCCGCGTTCTCGAGCTTCTTCTGCGCCTCCTCGGCCGAAAGGTTCGAAACGTTGGGAATGTCGGAGTCGCTGCCGCCGCCGGAGACCTTGATGTCCACGGTCGACCCCTCTTCGACGGACTCGCCCGCTTCGGGCGACGTCGAAACGACGGTGCCGCTCGTGGCCGAATTGCCGCTCGAACTGGTGATCTTTCCCACCTTCAGACCGGCTCTGTCAAGCTTTCTCTTCGCCTGATCAAGGCTCAGTCCGGTCACGTCGGGGACGGTGATCTCGGAGTTGCCGGAGGAGAAGTGGACGGTGATCTTCTGCCCCTTGCTCACCGTCGATCCGGGAGAAGGCGACGAGCTGACAAACTGGCCGGCCTTGACCGTGTCGGAGGCCTGGTCGCTGCCCTTGACGAAGACGAGCCCTTCGTCCTCGAGCGTTTTTCTGACCTGCTTTTCGGTCATGCCGGTGAGCTTGGGGACGGTGACCTTGTCGGTGCTGCTGGCGGACGCGGTGTCCGTCGGCTTCGGGTCGGGGCTGCTGTCCGAGAACAGCGCGTAGAGCCCGATGATGGCCGCCATGGCGAGAAGGACCCCGGCGATCCACATCATCTGGCGGTTTCGCCTGCTGTTGTTCGTCCCGCTGGAGCCGACGGCCGGCTGAACGCCCGTTTGCCCCGAGGAGATGACGGGGGCCGAGGTCGCGGTCCGCGGAAGCGCCGTCGTCGCCTGTGTGGAGGGGGTCGGATTCACCGGCATTGGCACGGTCTTCATGGCCGCCGTGACCGCTGGGGCGTTGACCCCCTCGCCGCGGGCCGCCGAAAGAAGATCGCTCCTGAACTCCGCGGCGTTCTGGTAGCGCTCATCGCGATTCTTGGCCAGGGACTTCATGACGACCCGGTCGATCGTGTCCGGGATGTCGGGGAACATCTCCGAGGCCGGCTTGGGCGCTTCCGAGACGTGCTGGTAGGCGACCGCCACCGCCGAATCGCCGGTGAAGGGGGGCTTTCCGGTCAGAAGCTCGTAGAGGAGGCAGCCGGTCGAATAGAGATCCGAGCGGGCGTCGACCACTTCGCCGCGAGCCTGCTCGGGCGATAGGTACTGTGCGGTTCCCACAACGGAGTTCGTCTGGGTCATCGTGGCCGCGGAGTCGGCGATGGCTCGAGCGATGCCGAAATCCATGACCTTGACCTTGCCGTCCGGCGTGAGCATCACGTTGCCGGGCTTGATGTCCCTGTGAATGATGCCTTCGTGGTGCGAGTACTCGAGCGCCGAAAGAACGCCCGTGACCACTTGCACCGCTTCCGCGATCGGAACGGGCTCCCCGGTCGTCAGAAGGGAGGCGACGGTGCGTCCCTTGACGTACTCCATGACGATGTAGGGCAGCGAGATCTCGTGTCCGGTGGCCGTTGTGACCGGGGATTCGCCGGTGTCGTAGACGGCCACGATCGACGGATGGTTGAGCGCTGCGGCGGATTGGGCCTCGCGCCTGAAGCGCGCAAGAAACAGAGGATCCGCGGCCAGATCCGTGCGCAGGATTTTGATGGCAACCGTTCGTGACAACCGGGTGTCGTAGCCTAGGTGGACCTGGGCCATGCCTCCGCGTCCGATGAGATCGCCGATCTCATAGCGGCTGCCCAAGATGCGGGGGATGTCAGTCACGCCGTCACCTTTCTCTCGCAGTAATTGTGGATTGGGGACGCCGTCATCATGAGGACCCCAAGTACGCTTGTATGACTTTTCGTGCGATGGGGGCGGCCACCGAGCCGCCGTCGCCGTTCCATCCGGCGTTGCCCGAGTTCTCGACCACCACGGCGACGGCGATCTTCGGATCGTCGGCGGGTGCGAAGCTCACAAACCACACGTGCGGCGGCGTCGAGGCGTTGATCTCCGCGGTGCCGGTCTTTCCGGCGACCTTCACCCCCGAGATCGCGGCTCTGTGGCCCGTTCCCGATTCGACGTCGGCGACCATCATCTCCTGCATGTGCTTTGCCGTCGTCTTCGACATCGCACGCCCGAATTCTTTCGGCTTGGTGGTCGAAATGACGTCGAGGTCCGATGTGAGGGTCTGCTTGACGATGTGCGGCTCCATGACGACGCCGTCGTTGGCGATGCCGGCGCCGATGAGGGCCATTTGCATCGGGGTGACCCGGATGTCTTGCTGGCCGATGCTGTCCATTGCAAGCGCAGACTTGCTGGAAGGCTCCGGGAACCGCGAGGAGCTGACTCTCTGCGGCGTCTCAAACGTCGTCCCAAAGCCGAACTTCTTGGCCTGCGCCATCATCTTCTTGCCGCCTACGTTGACACCCCCCATTGCGAAAGGAGTGTTGCACGACTGGATGAAGGCCTGACGCAGGGAGACGCGCCCGGACCCGTCCCCGCAGGAGCGCTCGCCGGGATTGTCGATCTTGTGGGTCGTCCCCGGGGGAGTCCAGGTGTCGGGCGCGTCGACGATCGAATCGGGCGTGAGGTTCGAGTTTTCGAGCATCGCCGTTGCCGTGAGCATCTTAAACGTCGAGCCTGGGGCGTACTGGTCGCCTCCGATGGCGCGGTTGACGAGCGGACGGTTCTTGTCTGTGCTCAGCTGACTGTAGGCCGCCCTCGCGGCCTTCGAATCATGGGTCGCCAACTGGTTGGGATCGTAGGAGGGCGTGGAGACCTGGGCGAGGATCGCGCCCGTCTTCGGATTGACGGCGACGACGGCGCCGCGCTGGTTTCCAAGTGCCTCGATGGCGGCCTTTTGCGCCGCGGGGTTGAGCGTGAGGGAAACGGCGCCGCCCTTGCGGTGCGAGCCCGATATCATCTCCTGGATTCGCTGGGTGGTCAGTGCGGAGTCGGACCCGCCGAGCACTCCGTTCTCTGCCCGCTCAATTCCCGTCATCGAGTTGTGGGCGGTTGAAAAGTAGCCCGTGATGTGGGCGTAGGCGCTTCCCGCCTTGTACTCGCGTTGATACTTGTACGGATCGTCGACGGCGGTCGAGACCGCGATGGATTCGCCGTCGACGATGATCGGACCGCGTTCGGTTCCGTATTCTCGGTAGAGGGTCCGGGCATTGCGTGCATCCGAGTTCAGCTTCGGTGCCTGGACGTACTGCACGTAGGTGGCCATCGTCATGAGCGCCAAGAACATGGCGAAGACAAGAGAGGCCATTCTGCGGATTGGGCGATTCACAGTTTCACCACCTGCGTCTCAAGGGCGTCGTTCTTATTCGAGGAATTGTCTTTCTCCAGTTCGGGTATGGTCTTGAGGAAATCGTCCGAAGGAAGCGGGTCCGCGGTGGCCGGGCGCCTGGCCGAGTCGGATATGCGCAGGAGCAAGCCGATGATGATCCAGTTCGTCATGAGGGCCGAGCCTCCGTGTGCGAGGAAAGGCATCGCGAGTCCCGTGAGCGGAATGAGACGGGTGACGCCTCCCACGACGACGAAGCACTGGATGGCCACGGTAAAGGCCAGGCCCGTCACCAGGAGCTTGCCGAAGCCGTCACGCAGGACGACCGCCGTGCGCAGGCCGCGGATGACGATGATGAGGTAGATGCAAAGAAGCGCCAAAAGCCCGATCAAACCGATTTCCTCCGCGAAGGAGGCGATGATGAAGTCGGAGCTGGCCGCGTAGACCTTGTTGGGGTAGCCCTGGCCCAGACCGGTGCCGAACAACCCGCCCGAGGCCATGCCGAAGAGCCCCTGCACCAGCTGGAAGGATCCGTGGGCGGAGTCGTAGACGTCCGAATCCAAGGCGTGCAGCCACACGGTGAAACGGGCCTGAACGTGGGAGACTTGGCTGACGATGACGGCGACGCCGAGGGCGGCGAGAAGGCCGCCGATGGCTATCCAGGAAACCCGCTCGGTCGCCACATAGAGCATGCCGACGAACAAGCCGAAGAAGAGGATCGCGGTTCCGAAGTCCTTCTCCATCACGAGAACGGCCATGCATGCCGCCCAGGCTGCGAGTATCGGAATGAAATGACGGGCTTTCGGCCAACGAATGCCCAAAAACTTGGGGCCCGCCAACGAGAGGTTGTCACGCTCTGTGACGAGGTATCCCGCAAAGAACACGGCGAAGCAGATCTTGGCCAGCTCCGCCGGCTGGAAAGACATCCCGATGTTGATCCAGATGCGCGCGCCGTTGATCGTCCGTCCGAGCCCCGGAACCATCGGCAGCAGGAGGAGGACGATGCCAGCAATCAGGCTCGTCCACGTGAAGCGGCGCAAGGTGCGATGGTTGCGCAAAACGATGACAGTGCCCACCATGAGCGCTATGGCGACGAAGGAGAGGAAGAGCTGATTCGAAGCGTGGTCGGTCTCTTCGGCGATGTCGACCCGGTGGATCATGGCGAGCCCCAGCCCGTTGAGGGCGAGGGCGGCCGGGAAGAACACCGGATCCGCGTAGGGCGCAAAGCGCCGGACGACGATGTGCGCGCCCGCGGCGGTCAGGACGGTGACGAGGAAGATCTGGGGGAAGGAGGGCGGGAGTCCCGACTCTCCGACGCCCAAATGCACGAGGCAGTAGGCGGAAAGCCCTGAGAAAAGCGCAAGGCCCAAGAGGACCGCCTCGGGAAGGCGTCCGCTTCGCGGGGAGGTTTGGGTGACGACGCTCATGGATTGGCTCCCGGCGTCGGATTGGAGGTTTGGCCGGGCTGGCCGGGTTGAGCCGGCTGCCCAGGTTGCCCGGGCTGTTCGGGTTGCCCCTGCCCGGGCGCGGTGGGCGCGGGCGTCGTCGCAGAAGGACTAGGCGAGGGAGAGGGGCTTGGGGTGCTGCGCTGGGCCCTGAGATTGGAAACCACGGTGCGGGCCTCGCTCAGCGAGCTGCGAGTGATCGGCGACGACAGCCGCTCGCGGGCCACCGACGGAAGCTGCGAGACGCGGATGTTCGTCCGCTCGTAGACCGAGGAGAACGAGATCGGGCCGATGGATTCGGGTATCCCCCGATAGATCGTCACCCGGCCGCCGTCGACGGCGACGTAGTACTGCCCCTGGGTCCAGCGATAGGCCGCGAACAGGCCTCCGAACATGATGGCCAGAACGGCGACGGCGACGGCGAGCCTCGCGGCGGCGCGCGAACGGGGCGGCTCTTCGGGCAACGCCTCCGATTCGCTTTCCGCCGCGTCTTTGACGGCCCGCTTCGAGGTCAAGGCTGCGGCCTTGGCGGCTGCGGACGAGCCGCCGCGGGTCGGCTTGCGGTAGTCGACCGCGGCCGAACCCACGACGATGGGATGCTGGCTGCGGGGAACCTCGTGGGTGCTCTTGTCGTCCACGACCTCTGCAAGGACCACTGTGACGTTGTCGGGGGCTCCGCCCGCCAACGCCAGCTCGATGAGGCGTTCGCCGGCGTGGACGATGTCCATGCTCGCCAAAGTCGACTCAATCGTGTCGTGGGCCACCACGCCGAACAGCCCGTCTGAGCAGAGCAGCCAGCGGTCGCCCGGAACGGCTTCCCGGATTGACTCGTCGATCTCGACGTCGCCGGGGGTGTCGCCGAGCGCTCGCATGATGACGTTGCGTTTCGGGTGGTTCTCGGCCTCTTCGGGTGTGATCTGGCCGTGGTCGACGAGGAACTGGACGAGGGTGTGGTCATGCGTGACCTGCGTGAGAACGCCGTCGCGCAGAAGGTAAGCCCGAGAATCCCCGATGTGGACCATTCCGAGCTTGTTGCTGGAACGCAAGATCGCGATGCACGTTGTGCCCATCCCGCCGAGCTCGGGGTCGGCTTTGGCGCGGTCGACGAGGTCCGTGTGAGCCTCGCTCACGGCTGTTCGCAGAAGCGGGATGAGGTCGTCTGCGCCGTAGACGTCGTCGTCGAGGGAGGCAAGATGCCCCACGGCGACGGACGAGGCGACGTCCCCGGCGGCGGCCCCGCCCATCCCGTCGGCAAGGACGAGCAGATTGGGCGAGGCGTATCCGGCGTCCTGGTTGTTGGATCGAACCAGGCCGACGTCGGAGAACGCGGCGAATCGAAGTTGAATACCCATTAACGCAACTCCATGGTGGTGCGCCCGATGACGACGGGAACCCCCGGCCCCACAAGCGTGGGCGTGGTTATGCGCTTTCCTCCGATGTATGTGCCATTGGTCGAATCGAGGTCTTCCACCCACCATTGGCCGCCCTCTTGGTAGAAGCGGGCGTGCCTGGAGGATGAGTAGGAATCGTCGAGCACGAGGGCGGAATCGGGTGAGCGTCCCACGATGATCTGAGAGGTTCCAAGCGGAAGCGACGTGCCGGTCAACGGCCCCGCGGTCACGGTGAGTGCGGAGACGGTTGCCGGGGCCTGTCTCGCGGGCGTCTGAGGCTCGCGGCCTGACGGCGCTTGTTTCTGGGGCTGCTGCGCGGCTTTCGAGGCCTTCGCGCGCCGTCCCTTGACGAGTGCGCGGCGATCGCGCACCTGGGTTCCGTAGACGTCGCGGCGCAGCGTGAAGACTACGGAGAAGACAAAGATCCACAGCAGGGCGAGGAAGCCCAGGCGAAGAAGTGTGAGGACTAGTGCGCTCATGCTGTTCCCGGTGAGTTCCAGAACATTATGTTTGTGCGTCCGATCGTGATCGTGTTGCCGTCCACCAGTGTGGCAGCCGTGATCTTGTGGCCCTCGACGAAGCTGCCGTTCGTGGAGCCGAGGTCTGTTGCGATGACGCCGTTGGGCGTCGACTTGAGCTCGAGATGACGGCGGGAGATCCCCGTGTCATCGACGGTGATGTCGCATTCGGACCCTCTTCCGATCACGGTGACCGCGCCGGTCAGGAGATAACGGTCGGGGCCGATGGCGATAATCGGGTGGCCCGATTGGGCCGACGACGTCGCCGGGGCGACCGCGCCTCGCTTGATCAGGGCCTCAACCTGAAGGCTGCCGGATTTGAGGGTCTCGTCCGTTTCGAACGCGATCCAAACCGGGCCTAGGAGGGTGTAGTCCTGCTCCGTGGCGTAGGAGGTGACCGCCAAGGTGATCTCCTCGGTCAGCGCGTCCTCGCTCCACTGAGCCATCGTCTCCCGGTCTTTCGGCGAAAGCCGGATGACGAAGTCATTCGGACTGATGATGCGGTCGCGGCTCATCGTGGCAGAGTTCGTATCCATCGCCTTCTTGACTGCAGACGTGATCTCCACCGGTTTGAGCTCCGACTGGAAGGCGCGCGAGAAGACGGATGCCACCGCGCTCTCCACGCCCCTTTCGAACTTTTCGAATGCGCCCACAAGACACCTCCTATCAACGCAACATCAGTCTTAACGATACGGCGAAATCCCCCGCAAGGCATCATCGTACGGGCCTTCTCCCCAAAGGTTTGACGGCGAACACACTGGATTTGCGGCGCTTCGCCGTGTTCGGGGCACCGAGTAAGCCGATAACGTAACAGCGGGCGACGGCGATTTGTGGAATACAACACTCTTTGACACAGCAGTAGTTGAATATGCAATAAGATGTTCAAGGCCAATCGGTCCGACGTCGGAGTGCCAGCTGAGGCCGTCTCGTTCGCATTGACCGGCGCAGATGCGGGCTCTGTCTCATCGGATCTGTTCGATGCCCGTCAGTTCGAGACCCTGCTAGGCGACCTGTTCGAGGCCCGAGGCGACCCGACGTCGCCAGCGTGAAAGGAAACTATGTCCAAGGCAATCTATTCCGCACTCGCGAAAGTCTTCGCGGCAGTGCTCATCGCAGCGGGCGCCGCCGCGATCGCGGGAGGCAAGATCGCCCACTCGACGGTCTCGGAGCAACTCGCTCAAGAGAGGATCGACATGCCCTCCAAGGGCGGCGTCGACGCGCTCAAAGACAAGGAGTCGAAGGAGGCGCTTCGCCCCTACGTCGGGCAGAGGCTCACAACCGGCCCCCAAGCGAAGGCCTTTGCCGACCATTACATCCGCCAGCACATGCTCGAGGCTTCCGGCGGCAAGGCCTTCGAGGAGGTCTCCGGGCAGTATATGTCGTCATATGTCGTCGCGCGGCAAGGTCTCGGCGGACCAGGAGGCGAAGCTCAAGAACCTGCGCCAGACCCTGTTTGAGGGCAACTCGGTGCGCGGCATGCTCCTCAACGCCTACGGCTGGTGGACGGTGGGAACTGTCACCCTGTTCGCCGGCGTTGGGCTTGTGATTCTCGGCATTGTCCTCGCAATCCTCGGTTTCGGCGTCTTGAGGCCGAAGAAGGCGGAAGCGAGGCCGAGGGAAGAGGAGTAGGCGAAAGGCGTCCGAGGCCGACCGAGCCGACGGGCGGAGTGTCGCAAGGGTCATCGCCGTCGGACTTGGAAAACCCGGCGGCGGCCTATATGCTGTAGGTCGCCGCGCAAGCGGCCAAGCTCAAGTGGCGGAATAGGCAGACGCGCACGGTTCAGGTCCGTGTGCCCGAAAGGGCGTGGGGGTTCAACTCCCCCCTTGAGCACCACATAGTTGGAACACGGACACATACGCATATGCCACATGCGCATCCACAACATGTTCGGCTAACGCATCCGCAGGCGCGTAAGGCTGCTTTCTCCCGACTTCCGCGCTGGCTTGCTTTCTTTTCCAAGGGCTCGTTTGCAATCCTGTCTCCTATAAGGCGAGCTCCCGTTTGAGGTCTCATCTTCGTTGCCGTCGCTCCCATTTGCGGTTTCATTCTCTCGCGGACGTCTCCTGACTGCCCCGTCTTCTTTGCACGCATCTGGCTGCAGCCTTCCGCAGACGCGACTTCTGCAGACGCGACACGCCCGTGCCCTCAATGCTTGCGTCTACTGCCGAGGTTTGGCCCACCGCCGAAAACTGGCCTGTTGCCGAGATCTGGCCTGTTGCCGAGATCTGGCCTATTGCTGAAATCCAGCAGTTTTGACGCGCGAGTCCCCGTCTTCATATGCAAAGAAGGCTTTGACTGCAAAGTGCAGGGCGACGACGTCGCTCATTCCTTCCACGCTCAAATCCAGGAGAATCCGAACTGTCCTGTGCACTCTCGAGCGACTCTTTATACAGAACAGAAAGTTTCTCTATATGAAATCTCCAGTTGCGTAAGACAAACCTTGGTGATTGGCTTGCGTTTCTAAAGATGGACAATATGCATTTTTGTAGCGGTAAACAAGGAATGAAATTCATTTATGAATGGCTTTGAAATACTCACAGTATATCGATGCATATTCCTTGTCTCGGACGCTGTGCATGTCATTTGAAAGAAACTTGGGTGATGTTCATTCGCTTGCTGATAGAGTTGGCCGTCCGCCTCCTTTTCCTCCGTCTCATTGATCTTCGAATTCGGCTGGAAACGATGGGCAAAATGGCTTCTTTAGCGTGACTAAACATATTTGTCAATGGTGTGCGTACACCCTTGTTTGCGCTTGTGCTGGCCGGTACCCGCTAGTAATCTTCAAACCAAGCGAAGTAAATACGACTAAAAAACACAGCCGGCGGTGCCCTGGTACAGCATCGGGTTGAGTCTCGATTCGACAGAAGAGAATCGATGCTTCGCAAGCCTTCACCCCTCAAGCGGACCGATCGGCGATCGCGACCGGGAAAGCTTGACAACAACCAGATAGACGGCCTATCACGACTGAGTCTGACGCCTTCTCTACTCAGGGGCTTCTATGAACACGTTTCCATTCTGACGGCGTTCTTTCCGTCGGACCGGCGCGTGTATCACTGTGCGTGTCATCAAACGCATCGTTCTTCAACCCGACCTTTGTCTCTCTGACCTCATCAACTCTTCTTTAAGCGCTCGTCGCCATTCGGCGCTGAGCGCGTTCCTCAGGCTTGGTTTCCCAATCGGGAGCCGTCAAAGACCAACTCGTTGCTGCCAGTCGTGGCGCCCGCGGCGTGACGGGTATGGAAGCCGCTGCCACATCGCTCTGCCGAACAGTGGAATCGTTCGTCGGGGCGCGTGGAACGGTTTAAGTCACAAACAACAAACAAAAGGAGGTGGCCTCAATGGCTACGTACGTTTCTCCCATGATCGAAGAGATCGCCGATTACACCGACACCACCCGGGGATACTTCTTCGGAGGCTGGGCCGACGCCTTCGGCGGCAGCTACGCCGGTGGCCGTTGGTTCCCCTTGCCCTGGTGGTGAGCCCGTCGCGCTTTTGAGCGCAACGAAACCCAGCCAAGGCGGGATTGGAAGGCGGGAGCGGTCCGCCGCGGAGGCTTGGCCGCAAGAAGGCTGCGGCCGTGCGCCGCGTCACCGGACGCCAGCGCTCTTCTAATTCCTTCCTGAACGGCACATCCCTGGGTGTGGACCAGAGCGCTGGCCCACACCCAGGTTTCAACTAGGAGCGAAGACCGATGCAGACATTGCTGGAGACTTTCCGACCCGACGAACGCCGCCTGGTTTCGGTGCAGCTTTCGCCGTATCTCGAGTGGTGGGTCGCCGACGGCCGCCGACGCGAACGGCTGAGCCGCTCCGACGTCAGCTTCGACGTCCCGGAGTCTATGCGCGAGGCGATTCTCGGGCTGCCGCACCATGCGACCATTCGCCGGGCGGCGGAGGAGCTTGTGCGCACCGACAGTCCGGGCGTCGCCGTCCTTTTCGACGGCACGGAGGTGATCGCCCTGGTTCCGGCGTGGTCGGGCGAAAGCCTGTACTGGGCGGCCAAGGACGGCGTTCTTCTTCTTTCGACGTCGGCGCGCTCAATCGCCAAGGAGATCGGGGCCGACGTCAACCCCGCTTTCCTCGCCTCTTTCTTGGTCGACGGCCTTCCCCTCGGCGTGATGTCCAGAATCTCTCCGTGGGACGGCGTCCAGGCGCTCGCGCCCTTCGAAATGCTCCGGGCAGACAGAGATTTGAGGGATTCGAGCGTGAACGCCCGACCCGTCCAGGTCTCTCCTCGCATCGAGCCGACGGGCGAGGGCGACGTCGACGATGGCGTGGCGGCTTTGCGCCAAGCGTTGGTGGAGGCGGCGTATCGGCGGTGCGCTGGGCACAAAGGTGTGATTTCATGCGACATCTCCGGCGGCGTCGACTCGGCCGCAAACGCCTATCTTCTGCGGGCCCTCCACATGGACTTCGACGCGACGCACGCCTCGTCGAGCTCTCAGTACAACCTGGACGACATGTGGGCCAGGCGCATCGTCAACGACGTCGGCGCGTCCGCTGCGTTCTATCCGGCGCTCGGATCGACGGGGCTCACCTTCGACGCCGGGGCGGCGTTTCCCAACGGCTATATACCCGAGACGCCCGTCATGTGGTGTGACACCGAGGGATACGCCAAGGCGCTGGCGGATCGGACTGCGCCCGCCCGAAGGCGGCGGCCGATCCGGCGGGGGAGGCACCACGCAGAGCATTTCGACCCGCCGCCGCCTGTTCGCCTGCAGTTTATGGGGCTCGGCGGCGACGAGCTGTTTGCCCCGTTGCCCGCGATCGCGTGGTCTCTGGCGCACCAGGCGCCCTTGCGGGCGCCCCGCCTGGCGATCGGCTATTGCAGAAACAACCGCATACCTTTGCGGCACGGGATTCCGAGCATCGCAAGCAAGGTCCGGTACGGGCGGTGGGTCTCCCGCTCGATGCGCGAGCTCGCCTCCAAAGGCTCGGCGCCGAACGACGAGCTGGCTTGGTCCGGCGGATTCTCCTTCCCCTCCTATATGCTCAACGACGCAAAGGAGCTCGTGCGTGCGCCGTTCGACGTCGGCAGGCTTGAGCCCTTGAACGAGGACCGCAGCGTCAACCAGGCCTTGGAGTCACTGCTGGGACAGGCGGCGATCATCCGCCAGGTCAACGACATGTTCGGCCGGGGCGGGATAACGTGGACGTCCATCTTCGTCGATCCCGGGGTCGTAGGCGCGGCTCTCGCGCTTCCCTTGAAGATGCGCCTGCATCCCTATATCAACAAGCCTTCGCTCTACCGCGCCATGCGCGGGCTGATGCCGCGCGAAATTTTCGCGCGGGCGACGAAGGGCGAGTATACGAAGGACTCGTACGAGACGTTCTTTGCTCGCCGGGAGTTCCTCGTGGACGAGCTCGCGCATGGATATGTGGGGCAGCTGGGCCTGATCGATCGCAGCGCCCTTAAAGCGAAGCTGTCGATGCGGACGGTCTCCAGCGAGTTCCTCTTCGAATTGAAAAGGCTTGTTGCCGCTGAAAGGTGGATCCGAAGTGTTCGGTAAGAAAGACGCAAAGAAGAATGCGGCGCTCAACGGGCTGTCGCTGGCCCCGGGCGTCTCGGTTCTTGAGACGGAGAAGGGCACGGTCCTTTTTGACGGCAGGCAGGGCCGCTACTTCCAGCTCAATGAGCTGGGGCTGACCGTTGTGCGCTCTCTCGAAGAGGGGAAGGACGCAGACGCGATCGTTCGCCGCGTCGTCGAGGCCTACGACGTCGATCCGAACACGGCCGACGCCGACGTGAAAGCCTTCCTCGCCCACATCAAGGAGCTCGGAGTCGCGGTGTGACGCCCGCCTATGAACGGCCTCGCTCCGCAGGGAACTTGGGCGGCACTGCCGAAGGAACTGATCGATGTAACTTTTAAGTACGCTACGTGGTTAAAAACTTAGTTAAATATGTAAGTATTTGCTTTTAATAATATTCGATCATTAGATGTCAGTCAATAGTTAATTTGTCACCTTTTGCGCCCTTGAACCGAGCCCCCTTCGGAAGTAAACTTCTAGTCAAGCAAAGAAAACGAAGGCAAACACAATGAATCTGATGCACTTATCAAACTGAAGTTCGAGCCTTGGTTCTTTACAAAAGAGTCGAAGCTCCGCAGGCTTTTGAATTCCGAAACGGCTTGATCGGCAATCCCGGTCGGACGCTTCGGAAAAGTTGAAATAATCCATTTTCAAAGTTGAACGGAAGGGATTGTGTTCAAAATGTTTCTCTCGCCGACCCCGTTTTCAACGGACTTCAGCTCCACACGATGTATTTAAGAACGCATTTCCTATAGAGATGCATTCTTTTTAAGCGCGGATCTTCTTTGGGGCGCGCAGTCGCTTTGGGCATACGCCGTTTAGGCGTACGCGTCCCCGGGCGCACACCCGGTCGGCCCTGATTGAATCGCTCTGACTCACCACCCTCATTTTGCCCGGATTTTCGGGTCCCACTGGCTTGGCTTCCCGTTGCCGGGAGGCCGTCATAGACCAGCCCGTCGCCGTCCATTCGTGTGTGGCGTGACGGGATGGAGGCCGCGTCGTTCCATGTCGCTCGTTTGAGCGTGCGAAGCGGCTTGACTGTATACAACAACGAATAGGAGGCAGCCTCATGGCTACTTACGTTTCCCCCGCGATCGAGCAGATCGCCGACTACACCGATGCGACCCAGGGATTCATTCCCGGCGTATTCCGTGACATGTTCGGCGGCCGCGGCCACATCATCTTCTCGGGTGGGAACCTCTCCAGCTGAGTCTCGTTAGGGCAGGCAATGTCCTAACGAACTAGCTGAGACTAGGGGATGCGCCGCCGCGTCAGACAGCGAGGGAACCTTACGCGTCGGCGCATCTCGCCCGGATCGGAGGAGAGCCCATGCTTCAAGAAGCTTTTCGCCGAAAAGTGGCATATCTTTCGACTCCGCGATCTTGTAATTTCTTGAAAGTTTCAAGAATCATAACGGACTAAACCTTTAATCTAGAAGGAGAGAAAGTGTAAGTCAATGAATTCTATGTCACTTTTCTTATCCTTGAAATGTCTGGTACTGGATAGTAGTCTTATAGCTAAGCGAACAGAACGAGGTTAATCAATACAACTACGGTGCTCTTGTAAGGCATCGGGTTGAATCTCGATCTATTACAAATGAATAGGATCTAAAACCATCTGTCAATCTCAAATAGATTGACTGACACCAATAATCGCTCATGTTTGATCTTGGAGTATCCGAGTTTTCGAATCCCTCGTCGAAAACCGCTTCTCGGGTTCGCGAAGATCTGCTGACATGCGTTGATCTCGGCGGTGAAAATCCGTCGGCCTCGCGCCTAGAGCGCTCTTTGAGGGTGCCTGGCGTTCAACTTCTCTTATTCCTCTCATACTTCATGATTGGCCACTCGCAGTTCCGTCGGCTCAAACAAAGGCTTGGCCTTTGCCGACGGCGACTGCCGCAAGCTTGGCTTTCCCCGGGGAAGCCCTTAGACCAACTCGTCGATATCCTCTCGGGGCACTGCGTGCAATCGAAGTGCCTGTGGCGTGACGGGATGGAGGCCGCGTCGTTCCATGTCGCTCGTTTGAGCGTGCGAAGCGGCTTGACTGTATACAACAACGAATAGGAGGCAGCCTCATGGCTACTTACGTTTCCCCCGCGATCGAGCAGATCGCCGACTACACCGACACGACCCGTGGTTGGTTCAGCGGACCCTGGTACGACATTTTCGGCGGCAGGGCGATCTTCAAGATCTGATAACAATGACTAGCGTGCCGGAACACCACTCCAAACGTTCCAGCACGCCAGCCATGATCGAAAACTGAGGCATCGGCTTTTTCAGCCGGGTACATTTCCTCTGTTATTGAGTGAATTGTTGGTGCCAGGCTATCATCCAGGGTCGATTGATTCCACAGTTCTCACAATTTCCTCAACAGCACAGTAACAGTATAAGGAGGCAGCCTCATGGCTACTTACGTTTCCCCCGCGATCGAGCAGATCGCCGACTACACCGACACGACTCAGGGACTGGGTTCCGGTTTCCTGTATGACGCATACGGCGGGCGTCTCTTTAAGTGGTGGTGACGCATACGCGGTTGCTGTGACCTGCACGTCGGCCACTTATCAGAAACCGCTTTGATCGGTAGCCGACAATGCGCGCCACCCGCGCGCAAACAAGGTTGCAATCAGCCGTGACGCCGAATTCACCTCGGCGGGGGCTGAGGACTAGAGCTTCAGCCCCCGCCGGCGGACCTGACAACAAACAATTCTCAAGTTCAACAATCAAAAGAATAGGAGGCAGTCTCATGGCTACCTACACTTCTCCCGCGATCGAGCAGATCGCCGACTACGCCAGTGCGACCCAGGGGTTCTTCTGGGGAAGGCATTCCGACTACTTCGGCGGCAGATGGTTCTGAGTGATCGACGGTTAGTGTGTGTCAAACGTAAAGAACAATGTTCCGATGATGTTGGAACTAATGCTCTAACGCGCTAACCGCGAGCCGAGGCGTCAGCTTTCATGGCCCGACGCCTCGGCCTCCTCAACCCGTCGCGAGCATTCAAGTCCAACGCTTGAATGCCGGGCGTCACATTGCCGGATGCGGGCTGATGCCCTTGGCCCGCATCCGGTTTAAGAATGAATACGGCGTCTGGCGGCGCCTCTGACGAACCGGGCGGCGCGGCTATGTAAGCCATTGGTCCGGTGACTTCCATACTTAGATTGAAAATTGACTCAAGCGTCCCGATAGGGACACCAATCAGACGTTCCGATAGAAACGCTCACACACCCTGCCGGGAAACAGGAGGCAAGATTGTCAGAGACACTGATAGAAGGAAGGCGCTCGGAGAGCTCCGGCCTTTCTTCGACACGGGTTCCGCCCCGCCTGGAATGGCGGGTGCTTGACGAAGGCAGGCGTGAACGGACGGTTCGTTACGGCGTCGCCTTCGACGTCCCGCAAGCCATGCGCGCCGCGGTCGCCGCACTGCCCGACGAGGTCACGGCGCGGCGTGCGGCGGAAGAGCTCGCGAACACGGACGGCTCGGGGGTCGCAGTCCTTTCTGACGGGGCGCAGGCGATCGCCCTGGTTCCTGCATGGTCGGGCCAGGCCCTCTATTGGGCCGTGAAAGACGGCGTTCTTCTTCTTTCGACGTCGGCGCGCTCAATCGCCAAGGAAATCAAAACGGCGGTGAGCCGGAACTTCCTTGCCGCCTTCCTGGTGGACGGCCTTCCCTTCGGCGTGGCGTCGAGGATCGCGCCCTGGGACGGCGTCCAGGCGCTCGCCCCGTTCGAAGCGCTCCGTGTTGATCGCAACCTGACGGGGCAAAATCTCAAGGCTCGCCCCATCCAGCTCCCGCCTAGCTTCGAACAGCCGGGAGACGACGACGTCGACAGCGCCGTGCAGGCTCTGCGCCAAGCGATGCTGGAGGCGACCTTCCGCTGGTGCGAACGGGGCGGCCCGATCTCCTGCGACGTTTCGGGCGGCGTCGATTCGGCTGCAAACGCCTATCTTCTGCGGGCGCTCCATGTAGATTTCAATGTGACGCACGCCTCGTCGAGCTCCCAGTACAACCTGGACGACATGTGGGCCCGGCGCATCGTCAACGACGTCGGCGCACCCGCCGCTTTCTACCCGGCGATCGGATCGACCGGGCTCACATACGACGCCAGTGTGCCCTTCCCCAACGGCTACATCCCCGAGACGCCGCCCATGTGGTGCGACACCGAAGGGTATGCCCAGGCGCTCGCGGACCGGCCCCGCCCGGCCGGCCTGCAGTTCACGGGGCTCGGCGGCGACGAGCTGTTCGCCCTGTTGCCGGTGATGGAATGGTCCCTGGCGCATCAGGCCCCTTTGCGGGCGCCGTACCTGGCGGTCCGCTACTGCCTCAACCACCGCGTGCCCCTGCGGCGCGGAATACCGAGCGTCGCCAGCAGGATCGAGTACGGCCGTTGGATTGACCGCTCGATGCGCGAGCTCGCCTCCAAAGGCTCGACGTCGAACGACGATCTGTCGTGGTCCGGAGGGTTCTCCTTCCCCGCCTACCTCTCAAACGAGGCCAAAGAGCTCCTTCACTCCCCCCTCGACGCCGAGTCCCTCCAGCCGATGAACAGGGATCGGACCGTCCATCAGGTCCTGGAGTCGCTGCTGGGGCAGGCGGCTATTATCCGCCAGGTCAACGACATGCTCGGCCGGGGCCGAACAAGGTGGGCGTCGATCTTCGTAGAACCCGGCGTCGTGCGGGCGGCGCTCTCACTGCCGTTGAAGATGCGCAGGCATCCGTACCTGAACAAGCCGATGCTGTATCGGGCCATGCGTGGATTGATGCCCCGCGAAATCTTCGCGCGGGCGACGAAGGGCGAGTATTCTCAGGATTCGTACGAGACGCTGTACGCGCGCCGCGAGCACCTCGTCGGCGACCTCGCCGACGGCGCCGTCGCGGACCTGGGCCTTATCGACCGCAAGGCCCTCAAATCGAAATTGTCGATGCAGGCGCTCTCCAGCGAGTTCCTCTTCGAATTGAAAAGGCTAGTCGCCGCTGAAAGGTGGATCCGCAGTGTTCGCTAAGAAGAAAAAGGAAACGACGGGCGACGGCTTGTCGCTGGCGCCGGGAGTGTCCGTCCTTGAAACGGAGAAGGGCACAGTCCTTTTCGACGGCAGGCAGGGCCGGTATTTCCAGCTCAACGAGCTCGGGCTGATCGTCGTGAAGTCGCTCGGGGAGGCGATGGGCGTCGATGCGATCGTCCGCCGCGTCGTCGAGGCCTACGACGTCGATCCGAAGACGGCCGACGCCGACGTGAAAGCCTTCCTCGCCCAGATCAAAGAACTCGGAGTGGCAGCATGACGATCCAACTCTTCTCCGAAGAGACCACGCAAACCCGCTGGCGCGATCGGATGCGCGCGCGCCGGGCCATTCTCGCTTCGTCGCGGCTGGCCAAGGCCAAACCCGAACGCATCGAGCGCGTCATCGGCAAGTGGGCCTCGAAATACCCCGTGACGGACATGGAGACGGCCCGCACGGACAGGGCCGCCGTATGCACCGTGAGCGAGCGGGCCAGAAGCCAGGAGGGATGCCTCTTGCGCTCAATCGCCGTGGCGAGAGCGGCCAAGTATCGCCGGCGGTCGATCACGTGGTGCTCGGGTTTCGCCCTCGAGCCGTTCCGCGGGCACGCATGGGTTGAGGTCGGAGGCGTTCCGGTCAGCGAGAACGTCGAAATAGCGGATTACACAAAGAGCATGGAGGTTCGGGCGCGCGGCGACGCCGACGTTTCGGCGCCCGGCGAAACTGCAGGCGCGGGCTTCCTCGAACCCGACAGGATGATGGAGCCGCCGCCTGCCGCGCCCGTGCGGCCGCGCGACCTGTTCGGGCTCGCCAAGGACAGGCGGCTTCTCGTCGTCGCCGCCCTCATGGCCCTCGTGGGCTCGGGGCTCACCCTTCTGATTCCGGGGTTCATCGCGAAGTTCTTCAGCGACGGCTCGTTCTCGTTGCCGAGCCTCGGGTGGATCGGGGTGTTTCTGGGGGTGCTGCTTGCCTCCGGCGTGGCGATGGTTTTCCAGTACTACTACCTGCAGAAGGTCGGCGAAACGATCGTCCGCGACGCCAGGGGCAAACTGAGCAACCATCTTCTGCGCCTCCAGATCAAGGAGTACGACGAGCGAAGCGCGGGCGACCTCGTCAGCAGGGTCGCGGCGGACACGTCCAGCCTGCGAACCGGATTCCTTCAAATCTTCGTCGCGTGCACCACAGGGTTCCCGCTCGTCATCGGGACGTGCGCGCTCATGCTCTTCCTCGATCCGTTCCTCATGGGGACGGCGCTCGCCCTCATCGTCGGGCTCGGCTTCGTCCTCTTCGCGGTGAGCCGCCTGATTCAAGGCGCAAGCCTCGCTGCGCAGCAAAAGCTCGGCAGCCTCACCTCCCAAGTTCAGCGGGACATGAACGGGATACGCACCATTCGCGCGACGAACGCCACCGACTCCGAGGCCTCGATGCTCGAAAGCCGGGTGGAGGACGCCTGGCAAGCCGGGCTGAAAATGGCCAAGGTCCAGTCGATCGTCAGCCCTATCGCCAACATCGGCTTTCAGCTTTCGGCGATCGTCGTCATCCTGGTGGGGGCTTACCGCACGAGCATCGGGGCGATGTCGATATCCGAGCTCGTCCAATTCGCGGCCCTGCTCTTCATTCTCGTCTCCCCGCTGGGCCAGATGGCCTCGGCTCTCTCGCAGCTGCACTCTTCCCTCGGATCTTTGCAGCGAATCAACGAGATCCTGGATCTGCCGCGAGAAGACGAGCTGGACATGGCGAACCTCCTTTCGCCCGAGCTTTTGAAGACCCTCGAGGCGTCTGCCAAGCCCAATGCCCCTGCCATCGACTTCGACGACGTCGTCTTCACCTACGGCACGCGCGAGTTCGGGCAGGAAATGGACGACGCCGACTCCCTTGTGCTCCACAAACTCAACCTGCAGGTCCCCGAGGGCAAGCGGGTGGCGATCGTCGGCCCCTCCGGCGCCGGCAAAAGCACGGTGCTCCAGCTCATCGAGAGGTTCTACGACGTCAACCGCGGGGCCATACGCGTGTTCGGCAAAGACATACGCGACTATTCGCGCAGCGACCTTCGCGACGTGCTCGGATACGTCGAACAGGACGCGCCCGTCCTCTCGGGAAGCCTGCGGGAGAACCTCACGCTCGGCCTGGGCGACGTCGGGGACGACAGATGCATGGAGGCCCTGGAAAGGGTCAACCTCGGCTACCTCGCAACCCGCTCGGAGCAAGGACTTGACGGGCCGGTCGGGGAATCGGGCGCCTCGCTGTCCGGCGGCGAAAGGCAGCGCCTGGCCATTGCCCGTGCCTTGCTTTCGAACAGGCGGATCCTCCTCTTCGACGAGGCCACCGCCAACCTCGATTCCCACAACGAGCGCCAGATCGGCGACGTGCTGAGGAACATGGCTGGCAACAGAACGGTTCTAGTGGTCGCTCACAGGCTGTCTACCATAATGGACGCCGATCTCATTCACGTCCTCGAGCACGGTAGGCTCGTGGCCTCGGGCACCCATTCCGAGCTCGTCGTCAAGTCGCAGATCTATCGAAACTTGGCAAGCGAGCAACATCTGGTATAGACTGTTCTCGCATATCGTATAGTGAGATAAGGCAGGCATATGACCGACATAGAAACGAACGTCAACAGCATCTCCATAAGCGAGCTGCGAAAGAGCCATCGGGGCGTCGAGGTTCTCCACGGGGTGGGCTTCACGGCTAACCCCGGCGAGGTGACCGCGTTCCTGGGGCCCAACGGAGCCGGCAAAAGCTCGACCCTCAGGATTCTTCTGGGCCTCGACAGAGCGGACAGCGGCTCGGCCCTGTTCGGCGGCAAGCGCTACCGCGACATCGATCGGCCGCTCACCCGCGTGGGCGCGCTTTTCGACGGACTGGCGGGAAACAAGATGCGATCCGTGGCGTCCCACCTCGCGATCGTCGCCGAAAGCAACGGCATCCCTCACGCGCGAGTCCCGCAGGCGCTGGAGGAGGTCGGGCTCTCCGCCAAGCGGAAGTCGCGTCTCGGCACGCTCTCCCTCGGCGAGGGGCAGCGCCTCGGATTGGCGGTCGCCCTCCTGGGCGAGCCCCAGTTTCTTGTGCTCGACGAGCCGACCAACGGCCTCGACCCCGCCGGAATTCGCTGGTTCAGGAACTTCGTCAAAGGGCAGGCGGCGCTGGGGCGCACGGTCCTGCTGTCGAGCCACGTGCTCTCCGAGGTGCAGGCGGTGGCCGATCGCGCAGTGGTCATCTCCAAGGGCAGCATCCTGCTCGACTCTCCCCTGGCGGAGGCCACGGAGAAGATCTCCTCGCTCGAAGACCTCTTCTTCGAACTGACGGAGGGGGCTGCATGAGCGCCTTCTTCAGGAGCGTTTGGCTCGAGTTTCGGAAAATGGGGGCGGGCAAGGGCCTCGTCATCTTCTTGTCCCTCCTATTCCTTGTGCAGCCTCTGTTCTCCTACATCCAAGGAGGGCAGTTTATGGAGGTGGGCCTCGATGCGACGCCTCAGACTCAGCCCCAGTTGGCCGAACCGATAGGGGATCCGCGGTACCTCGGTTTCGACGTTCTGTCCGTGGGCGAGCTCGCCGTCCTCATCTACGCGGCCATCCTCGGCGCCGCGGACTATCGAACGAGGGAAGTGCGGACCACCCTTCTCGCGGTCAACCGAAGGTCCCGCGTTCTCGGGGCCAAGTTCCTTGGCTTGGGCTTCTTCCTTTTCGTCGTCAGTTTTGCGTCCGCATACCTGACCATTGCGTCTTTGCAGCTTGCGGTGCACAGTCAAAGCGGAGTGAACCCGGCGACGCTCACCCCGGATGTGTGGAGGCTCATTACGTGGAAGGCGGTGCATTGGACAGCGCTCGGCCTCATGTCGTACGCGATTTCACTCCTGTGCCGCAACTGGCTGCCCGCCGCCGCCGTGCTGGCCCCGCTGACCATTGGAATAGGCAACGCACTCGTGAGCCGGTGGAGCGGAAGCGCCTTCCTGCCCTCAGTGGCTGGAAGCTGCCTCTCCGCAATTCCGGACAAGTCGTGCCACGTCAGCCAAGGCGCGAGTTTCGCCGCCCTCGTTGTGTGGCTCGCGCTGTTCGTCGCCGTCGGATGGGCGGTGTTCTCCAGGCGAGACGTGGGGGCGCGGTAGCCGTGGGGCTCTATGTGTCCGAGCTGCGCAAATCCACAACCCATCCGTTTGGCGCCATCGGCGTCGCAGCCCCGCTGGCATGCGTGCCCGTCGTCGCGATTGCGGTGTCTCACAACGGCGTCGGGGAAAGCGAAAGCCTGCTTCGAGCCCTCCAGCTGTCTCAGCTCTTCACGGCAATCCTTGCGATGGGGACACTTGGCCAGGAGTACGAGAATTCGAGCCTTCGCGGGGCGCTCTTGGCGACGCCGCGGCGATTGCGCCTTCTGGCGGCCAAGTTGGGCGTTTTGACGACGCTCACGCTCGCCGCGTTGGCGGGAGGCGCTCTTGCGGGCTGGCTGAGCCTGTCAATGTCCGCCGGGGGCGTCGCTCTACCGGGGGCGGGCAAGGCCGCGATGATTGCGCTTTCCTGGCTGGGAATGGCCTTCGTGGCCGCGGGCCTCGCCGTCGTGTGGCGGTCGGCCATCGTCCCCGGGGCGGTTCTCATTCCCCTGTTCCTGGGGCTCTCTCAGCTGCTGTCGGGAATAGTCTCGGCAGCCCGCTTCCTTCCCGACCGTTCGACTTTCGCCGTTTTCACGCGGGCCGGGGGAGACACTCTCGATCCGGGCCCCGGGATGCTCGTTCTCCTTGTGTGGGTCGTGTGCCTCACGGCGATTGCGGGATGGCTGTTCGAACGCAGGGACGTTCGGTAGCTTTGCAGTCTGTCAGCCTTGCCAAAGGGGTGATTGGCAAGGCTGACGAGGCCTCCCGTTTGCGGAATTTCCCTTTTAGCATTTCGACGATTCAGGCCGCCCCAGAAAGGGCGAACCCGATCGGGCCCATGAGCCGGCGGGGAACAAGACCCGCTCTTTTGACGATCGCCCTAGCCGTAACAGACCTGCTCGGATCTTGTTGTGGGGCGGGGCCGCTCGCATCCGCGCGACCCCGCCGTTCATCGGCTGCGCGCTCAAACCGCCTTGAACATGCCCGTGAAGGGGACTGAGACCGCCGGGGCGGCCCTGTCCTCCGCCGGGCGAAAGCTGACGAATCCTCCCAGCGGAGCGGTCGCGGCGCCGCCGCGCAGCACGTACTCGTACAGGCTGTAGCTCGGGTCGCTGACGGACACGGACACGGTCCGCTCGCCGTGTGCGGGCACCCTCACGCCATAAACCGCTCTTCCGTCCACGCCGAAGGACGTTTTGAGGCGGGGGTTCGCCCACTTTCCTCCCTCGCCGCCGAGCTTCAGGAGGGTGAACCCGCTGAAGTTGACATACTGCGAACTGTTCCCGACGTTGTGCAGACGGACCGTGAACTTCCAGTAACCGTCGGCAAACTCCGCTCGCGCTGAAAGATTCGAGGGATCCGAGGCGCCGTCGACGGTCGCGTAAAGCTGAGTCTTGACGGCGGCCCCGGCGTCGATCTTGCCATAACCTTGCACTTGCGGGGCGACGAGGGCAAGGGAGCGCCCGTCGTTTGTCCGGGCAGGCGCCGACGTCCCTTGGAGGAGCAGGCGCACGAGGCTCTCTTTCTCCTGCGCGGAGCGCGAGGCGAAAGCGGGGTCGGATTGCACGCGCCGGCGCACGCGGGCGACGTCGGCGGCCGAAGGGGCGAAGGGCACGTTTTCAGCCGACGTCGGAGCGGCTTGCGCTGCGGGCGCCTTTGTCGCCTGCGCCGCCGGGGACGGCGTCGACGCATCGTCGGCCAAAGACGCCGACGTCGGCAGGAAAGCCGAGACGGCAACCGCCGCAAAGGCGACAAAACGTCGGGGGGTTCGGATTGTTGACATGCATGCCTCGCATTCATCGTGAGCGCAGCGGCGCTCGGTTTCGGAGCCACGAGCTTTCAGGGAAAGTGACCCTCCACTTGATAGTAACAATTTCAACTACCAAATGGAAGTAAAGAATTAAAGCAAATTCTTGCAAAGCTTCTTTCGCGGGGTGTCGAACGTTTCCAGGCCGAGGATGCGCCGTAGGCGTGGACGCGCCTTCCGGATGGGACGCGTCGCGGGTGCGGACGTGCCTTCCGGATGGGACGCGTTGCGGGTGCGGACGTGCCTTCCGGATGGGACGCGTTGCGGGTGCGGACGCGCCTTCTCGGGAGTTGAAAGCTGTCGGCAACGCGGGCGCCGTTCCTGAAGGCGAGTTCGCCGCCTCGTTTCCCGAGAAGAGTGGGAAGTTTCCGCAGAAAAGCGGAGAGCGTCCTCGGATGGGCGAGGAGCTTCCCCAACGGCGTGCGAATCGCCGAATTCCTGTGGTAACGTCTCAGGCTATGAATAACTTTCGTTGATTAGCTGCGCCGCGACGTCCATTCCGCGGCGACATGACCTCACCCCAGTCAAGGCTATACGCGGGGTTTTCAGTCCTGCCTACGAAAGACAACAATGACATCCCATTCCCATCGCATATACGTCGTCCCCATGCCCAGGCGCCTGCCGCGCTTCATGAGGGAAGACACCTCGGAGCCGGACCGCGTCCCGGCAACGCCGTCGGGCATCATGCGCAAGGCGTTCCGAGACACCTGGAAAATCAACCTCGTCTATACGGCGCTGGTCTGCATCGCCTCGGTCTGCACCGCCCTCATTCCCTGGGCGCTCGGCAAAGTGCTCGATTCGGGGCTGGAAAACGGGTTGACCCCGGAGATCCTTCCCGGCGTCGGCCTGTTCGTCGGCCTCGTCCTCCTCAACTCCGTCACAAGCGTGTCCGAAGTGATGGAAATCGTCATTGCCATGCGGGCGGCGTGGAACCCCGCGCGGCGGCTCATGCGCGTCGTATTCGGCCGGCGAACCGACGTCGGCCGCGACATGGCCTCCGGCGACATCGTCACGGCGATGACGGTGGACGCCGAGAGAGTCGGTTCGTTCACCGCCTATCTGCCGTCCGTCATCGGATCGTTCCTCGGCTTCGTCGCGGTCGTGGCCTTCATGATCGGCATCTCCGTGCCTTTGGGGCTTTTCGTCGCCGTCGGGATGCCGATTCTCATGGTCCTCACCAGCTGGATGGTCAAGCCCTTCCAGGCGCGGGTGGCCGAGCAGCGGGAGGAATCGGGGATTCTCACCTCGATCGCCTCCGACGGAATCGCCGGATTGCGCGTCATGCGCGGCGTGGGAGGCGCCGACCTTTACAACGAGACCTACGCGGCGCAGTCCGCTCGGGTGCGCGACGCCGGCATCCGCGCCTCGAAGTACCGAGCGCGTCTGCGTGTGGTCTTCGAGGCCGGTCCGGCTTTCTTTACGGCGGTGGTGATCGGCCAAGGACTGTGGATGACGTACGACGGCGCAATCAGCCCCGGAGCGCTCGTGGCCTTCTACGGCTTTACCGCGTATTTGTCCATTCCCATTGAAGCCCTCATCGACACGACGTACGTGGCCACTCGGGCATGGACGGGGGCGAAGAAGATGTCGCGCATCCTCGCGGCCAAGCGCCTCGTTTCCGACGCCCAGGCCGATCCCGGCCTCGCCGCGCCCGACTGGACGCGTGCGGCCTTGACCGACGCTGCGTCGGGGGTGCGGATCGGCCCGGGGAAGACGGTCGCCCTCGTATCGGGCTCTCCGGAGGAGTCCGCCGCCCTCGCCGCGCGTCTGGCCCGAACCGACGACGCCGACGAAGTGTACGCCGACGGCGTCGATCTGCGCCGCCTCCGACTAGCCGAGGTCAGGAAAAACATCGCCTACTCCGGCCCGATAGCCGAGCTGTACATGGGCACGCTCCGCTCGAATCTGCTCGGTCCGGACGCCGAGCCGATCGAGCCGCGCGCAGTGGCGGCTCAGGTTGCCGACGTCCTCGAGCCGGGCGGCGAGATTCGCCCGGTTCTCAGCGAGGAGCCGGGGGAGCGGCCTGCCGATGCCCGCCTGCTGCGCGCCGTCCACGCAGCCGACGGCGCCGACGTCCTCTCCTCAACGGAGGGTGGGCTTGACGGCCAGGTCGCCGAACGCGGCAGATCGATGTCCGGAGGCCAGCGCCAGCGAGCGGCGCTCGCCCGCGCACTCGCGTTGGACGCGCCCGTCACGATCCTCGTCGAGCCGACGAGCGCCGTCGACTCGCACACGGAATCCCGGATCGCCGAGCGGCTGGCCGACTGCCGCGCTGGAAAGACGACAATCGTCGCCACCGTTTCGCCCCTTGTGCTCGGCCGATGCGACGAGGTCGTCTTCCTCATCGACGGGAAAGAGGCCCTGCGCGGGACCCACCACGAGCTTTCGTCCCACCCGGAGTACCGGGCCGTGGTCCACCGCGGCGAAAGCGATGAAGGCGGCAAAGCGCCGACCGCGCCGGAGGCAAGAGGCGAAGGCGCAAGGGACGTCGGCGACGAGAAGGTCGGCGTTGACGGGAAAGGCGGCGTCGGCCTCGGCAAAGCCGACGTCGACCGTGAGAACGGAGGTGCGAAATGAGGCTCCCGGTGGCCGACACGCGCACCGCCACGCGCAAACTCCTCGGCCTCATCGCTGATCGCAAGGCCGAATTCGCGGTCGTTTTCACGCTCCAGACGGCGCTCGCCGTCGTCGGCGTTGTGACGCCGACGGTCGTCGGCCGCGCAGTCGACGCCGTCGCCGCGGGAACGACGTCCTCCTACATCCGCAACGCGATCGCGTTCATCGCCGTCGTCGTGGTGATACAGGCCATTTTGGGGTACGCGGCAAGCCTGCGCGCCTACGTCTTCTCACAGAAGATTCTGGCCGCGCTGCGTGAGCGGGTCGTGAGGGCCGTGACCTCCCTTCCCCTCGGGACCGTCGAGGCCGCCGGGTCGGGCGACATGATCGGCCGCACCACGCACGACGTCGACAGGGTCAGCTTCTTCGTCGAGGGCGCCGTGAGTCGGCTGTTCATGACGGTCCTGACGATTGCCGCGACCCTCGTTGCGATCTTTGTGGCGAATCCTTTGCTCGGCGGGGTCGTGGTGTTGGCCGCTGCGCCGATCTTTTTCACGATTCGCTTCTACGTCCGGCGCGGCGTGCCGGCGTATCTTGCGGCGTCGGCGATCAGCGCGGGAATGTCCGGCGTAGCGTCGGAGACCGTGGAGCAGTCGACCACCGCCGACGCCATGCGGCTGGGGCGGGTGCGCGCCGAACGGATGGACACGCTCATTTACGAGTACTGGCGCAACGAGGTCTACACCGGCTGGGTTCGGATGCTGTTCATCGTCATGAATCAGCTTGTCACCTATCTTCCCGTGGTCACCGGCCTTGCACTCGGCGGGTACATGATCGGAATCGGCCAAACGACGTACGGGACAGTCACAGCGATCGTCCTGTACGCGTCCCAGCTGCGCTATCCTCTGTGGACGTTCAGCTGGTGGGCCGATGAGTTCCAGTTCGCGATGGCCGCCCTTGCGAGGATCTTCGGCGTCGAAGAGGCCGGCGAAAGCGGCGTAGGCGAAGGTGAAGGGGCCGCCGAAAGGGCGAGCGAAACGGACGCCGGTGAGTCTGGCGAGAGAGGCGGCGTAAGCGGCGCGGACGACACGCGCAGAAACGGGGGCGGCGGCCACAAAGCTCGCGAGAAGCCGAACGCCGCCCGCGACTCTGGTCCTGTCAAAGGGGCGAAGGCTGCCGATTCGCGTTCCTTCGGCGGGTTCGACGCCGCCTTGCGCATCGAAGGCGTGCATTTTGCCTACCGCGAGGGTCAGGATGTGCTGCACGGCGTGACGTTGGACGTCGGCAGCGGGGAGACCGTCGCGATCGTCGGGCCCTCCGGCGCCGGAAAATCGACGCTCGGGCGCCTGATCGCCGGAATCAACGCACCCGCGGCGGGGTCAGTGCGCATCGGACGGGCCGAAGTGTCCTCAATGCCGGAATCCGCCCTCCACGCCGCCGTGGCCATGGTCACCCAGGAGCACCACGTGTTCCTCGGCAGCCTCGCCCACAACATGCGCTTGGCCAAGCGCGATGCGACGGACGAAGAGATTCGGAACGCGCTGGAGGCGGTTGAAGCGACCTGGGTCGACGATCTCGAAGACGGCCTCGAGACCAAGGTGGGGTCGGGAGGGCTCGCTCTGACGCCGCCGCAGGCACAGCAGCTGGCCCTCGCCCGCATCGTTTTGCTCGATCCGGCGGTGTTGGTGCTCGACGAGGCGACCTCCCTGCTCAATCCGACGGAGGCTCGCTCGCTTGAGCGCGCGCTCGGCAGGGTCCTCGAGGGGCGCACCGTCGTTTCGATCGCGCATAGGCTGTACACGGCGCACGACGCCGACAGGGTCGCCGTCATGATCGACGGCCGCGTCGCCGAATACGGCAGCCACGACGAGCTGACGGCTCGCGGCGGCGAGTACGCCGCGCTGTGGAACGCCTGGCAAAGCGACTGAGGCCTGGCCGAGCAAAGCCCGGCGGGAGCGGACGGAACGGCAGGGCGGCTGAACTGGGAAAGCTAAAGGCCGAGCAAAGCCCGGCAGAGCAACCGAAAATCTGTGGTCGGCAGCATGAAGGGGCCCTCGACAGAGGGCCCCTTCATGCTGCCCTTGGCCTATTGTTTTCCTGCGGGCGCCTTCTGGGCAACGCTTGCCGTCACTGCTCTCTTGCCTGCAGCTCTATCGTGTTCTCGATGACCCGCGTGGGGGCGACTCCGGGAAGATAGGCGTCGCCGACTATGATCGCTGGAGTGCCGCTGAGCCCCAGATTCTGGGCGAGCTGCTGTTCGGCAGAGGCTTCCCGTGCGACTTCGGGCGAAGCGTAGTCGGCGTTGAACTTGGCCATGTCCAGCCCGACCTTCTGCGCCACGGTCCGGACCGATGCGTCGGTGTACCGGGCGTGGTCTCGAGGGGAGGCCAGATCCTTGTAGGCGGCGTCGGCGAACTCGAACAGCTTTCCCTGTTTCGCCGCGGCCAGCGCGGCGCGAGCCGGCTTGTCGGAACCGTACTGCTCGAAAATCACAAAGTTGTGCCACACCAGCTGGACTTTCCCAGATTTGGCCAGTTCTTCGAGCTTCGCCATGGATTGGGAGTGAAACTTCGCGCACATCGGACACGAGAAGTCCGTGAAAAGGTGGATCTTGACTTTCGCGTCGGCGGGGCCGAGTGTGCGGCCCGTGTCCGCGTAGGTCGGGATCTTGGATATGAGCTTGCGGCTCTCCTCGGAGACCGAGGGGATGTAGTCGTCGGTCGTCAGCCCTTTGGCCTTCGCGGCGGCCCTTTCTTTCTGTTGGAAGCTGTCGGGCAAAGGCTGGCTCGACGACTCCTTGGCGCCGGCCTGCGAGTCTTTGGCGTTCGCCGTCGCGTCGCCCTTCGTCCTGAATATCGCGAACGAAGCCACGATGGCGACCGCCAGCAAAGCGACGACGGCGATCGCCCATCCCGGCGCCCCTCTGCTCGTTTTGACTGCGGAAAGGGAATTCGCCGAGTTCAGGGCGTTCAGATCGACGCCTGGAATCTCGCGGTTCGGCGGCGAGCCGAAGCCGCCGGGGTTTTGGAAGCCGCTTGGGCCCGGGGAATTGAGCGGACCGGACGAGCCGGAGGGACGCGAATTGTCCGCTGCGTTGTTCTGGGGCGTGTCGGGTCGGTTCATCGTCAGTCCTCCACCCAGCCTTCGAGGGCCTGCATGTACCCTTCGGCGTCGGCGTCCTCGAATATGTTGAAGACGACGAGCTCGATCACGTCCGTGCCGTGGTACTGGAGCCACTGGTTGACGGTGTCGAGGGCGATATGGGTCGCCTCCTCGAAGGGGAAGTTGTTGCGGCCCGTCGAGAGCGCGCAGAAGCTGACGTTGTGGATGTCGCCCTTCTCCAGGGCGAGGTCGAGGCACGAGGTGTAGCAGGCGGCGAGCTTTTCGCGGTCTTCGTCCGTGATCTCGCCTCCGTTGAGGTGGGGGCCGAGCGTGTGGAGGACGTATCGGGCGGGAAGGCGATAGCCGCGGGTGAGGACGGCGTCGCCGACCTCCTGATCCTTTCCCTGGATTTCGCGGATGACCGAGCAGTCGTTGCGAATCCAGGGGCCGCCCTGCCCTTGGATGTAGTTGTCGATGCACGGGTGCAGGGGGTCCTTGCACCCCAAGAGATTCGGCATGGCGGCGTTGACGACGGCGTCGGCGGCCAGCTCGCGGACGTCTCCCCGCCACATTGCCACGTTGCGAGCCGAGCCGTAGTCGGACGCGGGCATCATGTCGGAGATCCGCATGAGGTTTTCCGCCGTCGTGCGGCCCATGTGCGCCGAATGGCGGTAAAGGAGGAGGTTGATCGCGTCGGTGACCTCCTCGTCGATCGGCTCCGGGCCTCGAAGGACCAGCTCGTGGCGCAAAGCGAAGGCCAGCTCTTTCTGGGGGAAAATCGAAAGGTCGGGGTCGATGCCCGGATAACGGCGGTTCTTCAGCCCTCCCAAAGCCACTCGCAGAAGGTCCAGATTGGAGCGGGGGTCGTCCACGGGTGTGGGAAAAGGTTCGTCTAACCGAATCGCCTCGCGATATGCGGACAGGGGCAGCATGTTTCTCCTTCGCTGATCGCCAACGCAATCAATCTACCGTTCAGAGCTGGGAAAAGCACGAGGGCGCAGGGCGGGTGCGCCTTTGTGCCTCGCCGCGGGCCGCGCGTTCGCGCCCGCCAAAGCCCGGGTACCCTATTGCCATGGCCGAATGGATGACGATCGGCGAGCTTGCCGAGGAATGCCGCGTGGACGTCTACGCTCTGCGCGAAGCGTTGGAGCTGCTTGGGCTTTTCGACGTTGGCGAGCCCACTCCGCTTGCGGTCAGGCACTCGCTCGCCACGCCCGAGGTCGACGACGGCGGCCGCGCGATCTCGCTTTGGCACGCAGACGCGGTCACTTTGGCCACAGCTGTCCTTTCCGGGGGCCAGTCCGGCGACGCGTCGGCGCCGTGCGGCCCGTTCGCCTCCGAGGGCGCCGAGCCCGAATACGTTCAGGGCGATCTCTTCGACGTCGAAGAAGAAATCGAAACCGCCGGAGGGGGAGATGCTGAGGGGAGCATGGGCGCTGGGCCGATCGGAAGAATCGCCGAGGGCTTCGATGCGATCGTCGCCACAGACGGCGCCTGCTCCGGCAATCCCGGGCCGGGCGGATGGGCGTGGGTCGAGCAGGTGACCGGCGAGCGTGACTGCGGAGGGGCTGCGCACACGACCAATAACGCAATGGAACTGACGGCGCTCGTGCGCGCGCTCGAGCATGTGGGGCCTGAACCGGATTTGCTCATGCGCATCGACTCGCAATACGCCATCAATGCCATGACTGTGTGGGCGAAGACGTGGAGGCGGAAGGGCTGGCGCAAGTCCGACGGCGCGCCCGTCGCCAATCGGGAGCTTGTGGAGCGGCTTTTGGAGCTCTACGAGGGCAGGCGGGGCAGGACCGAGGTCGAATGGGTGAAAGGGCATGCGGGCGACGCCGCGAACGAGCTCGTCGATTCCATGGCTGCCGAGCAGGCGGCGAGGCAGCGGCGCTGAGCGTCCCGCGCCGTTGCGGGCGGGGCGCCTTGCAAAGACAAGGCAGAGCTCCGAGCTCCGTCGCGGCCTGCGCTTGCGAAGCCGTGCCGGCGCAGATAGGTCAGCAGACGCGCAATCGTCCGGGGCCGCCAGTGTTCTAAGTTCTAGCCAGGTCAGAGCTCCCGTCTTGCGAAGGATTTCGCTCCTAAAACAACGACGAGGATCATGAGTATGAGGCTTGTGGCGAAGGGAACGGCGACCGCCGCGGCCCCTATAGTCCGCCCTTCGGCGAATGCCGAAGGCAGGGTCAGGAGACCGGCAGGCGAGTTCTCCGCGATGGGCTCAACTGCGGAACCGATCATTGTGAGCAGCAGGGAGCCGACTCCGATTCCGGCGGCTGCGAGGGTCGAGCCTGTCAGAGACGACATGGCGACTGTTATGGCGAGAAAGAAGCATGCGCACGCGAACCAGGCGGCGGTCGCCGCCACGAGGGGGCCGACGGGGGCTTCTCTGTAGAAGCCGAACGTCGCCGCCCACACAACCGCCATTCCCGCGAGAGACGCGGATGCGAGCACGGCGATTCTGGCCACGAGGGCTGCAAGGGGCTGTGAAGCGCGCGAAACCGGACGCACGGCCAACAATTGGGCGCGGCCGCTGGAGACGAGGGAGGATGTGGCCCCCGCCCCGGTGAAGATGACGACGAACATGACCGTTTGCGCCAGATTTTTAGTCCACTGATTGTAAGCTTCGTGCCAATTCGGCTCGGGCATGGCTTTGCGAACGGCTTCGCCCATCATCGATCCGACGATGTCCGGAGCGAATCTCGAAAGGACTACGGACATCACGCCAAAGAGGCAAAGAACAGTCGGCAGGACGTAGCGGTGCCACGTTCTCCAAACCGCGTAGAGCTCATGTTTGCACAGAGTCGAGAAGCCGGTCATTTTCCCTCCGTCAAAGCTGTGAATACGTCTTCGAGGCTCGGTTCCAGCGGCGTGAGAGCAGAAAGGTCCCACCCTCCGCGGGCCATCAGCGCAGGCAGGGAGCGGGCGGCCGCTGAAGCGTCGGAAACGACCACGATGAAGTCGGCGCCCTCTCGGCGAACTCCGGCGCACCAGGGTTCTGCTTTGAGGGCCTGGGCCAGCGGCTCGCCTCCCCCGGAGACGAGGAGCAGGGAATGGTCGCCCGCGCGCTCGCGCAGATGCGAAATTGTGGATGCGGCGACTGCCTTTCCTTCGCGCAGGACGACGGCGTGAGTGCACACCCGCTGCACCTCTTCCAGATTGTGCGACGACAAAATGATCGTCGCATGCTCAGCCAGCCGGGCGATGAGCCGGAGGACTGCCCTTCGGCCCGCGGGGTCCAGGGCCGACGTCGGCTCGTCGAGGACGATGAGGTCGGGATTGCCGACCAGCGCCTGGGCGAGGCCGAGACGCTGCCGCATGCCGCGCGAATAGCCTCCGATGCGCTGGCTCACCCCCGCCAGCTCGGCCAGATTGAGCAAGGACGCGATCCGACTGCGCCGTTCGACCGCTGGAACCCCGGCCAAGTCTGCGCTGGCCTCCAGGTATTCGCGAGCGCTCATCCATGCGGGAAAGGCGGGAACGTCGGGAAGGTATCCGAGTCGGCGCCGCACGGCCAGGCTCCCCGCCGGATCGCCGAGAATGCGGACGTCGCCTGCATCCGCGCGAGCAAGGCCCAGAAGGATGCGGATGGCTGTCGTCTTCCCGGCTCCGTTGGGGCCTAAGAGCGCGCAAACCGAACCCGCGGGGATGCGAAAGCTCACGTCGTCCAAAGCCAGTTTGTCCCCGAAAGCCCTTGTGACGTTGCGGAACTCGACGGCGTTGCCGGCCGGCGCCCCGGTTTTCACGCTCGCCGGCTTGAATGTATGCGTGGAAGGGCCGCTGCCGCCGCTCGCCGGAAAGGCTCCGGCTCCATCGATGTTTTCGCGGTCTTTGACGTTTCCGTCGCCCACGATTCGCTGCTCGTCGGCGTGCTCGGCTTGAGAGGCCCACGCCCGTTCGCGTTTCTGCAAGGCCGCGCTTTGCCGGCGGGCGATGAAAAAGGCGATTGGCCCGGCAGTCGAGACCAAGAGGCAAATGAGAAGCCAGGCGATCTTTCCCGGTTGCGGCATCGATTCTGCGTCTGTGCGGCTCCAGACTGCCAAAGCCGTCGCCATGAGAAGGAAATTGAGGATTATGACCGCGATGAGCAGTTTTTGCACTCCCGGGGACAATTCGCTCCAGGAGACGGACGAGACTCCGATTGCTGCGATTTTACCCATCCTGCTTCTCCTCGAACTGGCCGCGGACCCGCCCGCGAACCCGGGCCAGGCCCGCCCGGGTGGCGAGGAGCAGGGTTCCGCCTTCGACTGCGAGGATGAGGCCGATGCTCAACGGAAGATAGCCGGGATGGACGCGCCCTTTCTTCTGGACGAACGAAGACCCGGCGGTGAGAAGAAAGGCGGTGTTCGCGGCCAAAGCCTGGGAGCTCTGCACGAGCAGGTCCGCGCGACTCGATGTGGGGGCGGCCAAAGAAAGAAGGCTCGCCAAGGAGCTGAAGCCGGTTATCGCGAGGCCTCCCGCTTTCGACGGCCAGGTTTTCTTCACTTTTCCGCTGAAGCCGATCCTTGTGGGTATGCGCAATCGCCGTCGGTGGACGAGCATGCTGACGGCGGCGGTCGCCGCCGTCAGCGCGAAGGGCCCCCAGCGCAGAGCTCCGATGACGCGTTGCGGAATTGCGTCGAGCACCGCGGGATCGACGTCGTCCTCGCGAAGCAATCCCAGTTTGACGGCGATCGCCCCCAGATTGAGATCCGTGGAGCTCAGCTGCAAGATCGAACGGGACGAGGACCTTTGCCTGTCCGCGAAGAGCTTCGGATTGTCGGGGCTCCATATCGTCGCTCGCTGCCCGTCCTCCGATCCCGTGAGGGCGTCGGAGATCTCTTGCGCGAAGGCGGCTGGCGAGCCGAAGGATTCGGGCGGAATTCCCTCCGACATCAATTCGTCGACCTCGGTGAGCACCGTCTCCCGGCGTTTGACGGGAATGTTCGCTTCGGCGAGTTCGTGCGCCAGCTCTTCGAGGAATTCGTCTTCGAGCGGTGTGTCACTGCGGGTCATCAGCGTCTCCTAGTATCGAGTTCATGGCCATGGCCAGAGTTCGCCACGCTGCGGTTTGCGCGACGAGGGCTTTCCGCCCCTTCGCCGTGATGTTGTAGTACTTGCGCGGAGGGCCGCCGCGCACGGAGGGCTCCCACGTCGCCGCGATCCTCCCTGCCCGTGCCAGCCGCGTGAGCATGGGGTAGACGGTTCCCGGATTCGCTGCCAACCCCTCGATCTCGGCAAGCGCCGAAATGATTTGGGCGCCGTACATGGGCGCGGGCCCAAGCATTGCGAGAGCCGCCAGTTCAAGGACGCCTTTGCGCAGCTGAGTCGCCTCGTCGGCCATCGTTCCGTTCCTCCTTTGCGGGCATTGCCAGTATATAGGCATAACCGACTAGTTTGCAATGCAGAGTAGGATCGGCCTCGCCGAGCTGCCCTCGCCTTTCGGTTCGCGGCCCGCATGCGGGCGGCCGCCGATAGACGGCGCGGACGTCGTGGGGACGAATCGCCTTGCGGTCCACATGTGGACGGCCGCCTCGAACGGCTGCGTCGAGTGTGGACGGTCGCCCCCGTCCGGGCTCGCTCGGGTAGGCTAGAGCCCATGCCAGCACCGATCGCCAAGAAGATTCCGACGTCGCGGACGTTCCACGGAGACTCCTACGTCGACAACTACGAATGGTTGCGCGACAAGAAGAGCTACGACGTGCTCGGCCTCCTGGAGGCGGAGAACGAGTGGACGGCCGAACGCACCGCCCACCTTGAGCCGTTGCAGGAGGAGATCGTCCGCGAGATCGCTTCCCGAACGAAAGAGGACGACACCTCGGTTCCCGTGAGGCGAGGCCGGTGGTGGTACGTCACGCGCACATGGGAGGGCAAGCAGTACCCCGCCACCTACAGGATCCCCGTCGACCCCGAGGATCCGGCTCGCCGCCCGGCCGTCGACGGGAGGGAGCGCCTCGTCTGGGACGGCAACAGCCTGGCCGAAGGGGAGGAGTTCTTCGGCGTGTCGGGTTTCGCCCCGTCGCCCGACGGGCGTTTGGGCGCTTTGGGCGTCGATTTCACCGGAGACGAGCACTTTCGGCTGCGCGTCTTCGACGTCGAGACGGGCGCGGTGGTCGACGACGCCGTCGACGGCCTCGGGTACGGCCTGGCGTGGACGGCCGACTCAAAGGCGATCGTCTACTCGCGCGTCGACGACTCGTGGCGCCAATGGCAGATCTGGCTCCACAGGGTCGGCTCCCCGACGTGGGAGGACCGGCTGCTCTTCCAGGAAAACGACGGGCGTTTCACCGTCGGCCACTGGGCTTCCCGCGACGGGCGCTGGATCGTCGTCCACTCGTCGTCGTCTTCGACCGCGGAGGCGCTTCTCTACGACGTCGCCGACATCGACGCTTCGCCGATCGTCGTGTGCCCGCGGCGTCAGGGGCTCGACTATTCCGTGGAGCCTGCCGGAGACCTGCTCCTGATCGTCCACAATGCCAATGTCGCCGACTTCGAGGTCGCGTACGCCCCGATCGGTCAGTCGGGGCCGGAGGAATGGACTCCAGTTTTCGCGCCCGAGGCCGGCGAACGGGTTCTCGGAGTCGATGCTTTTCGCGACTTCGCGGTGATTTCCATGCGTTCAGGGGGTCAGCCCCAGCTGCGTTCCATGCTGCGGGCGAGGGTGCACGAATCGTCCGGCGCAGCCAGTGAGCCGCCCGAGTCGGCCGATCAATTGACCGAGTCAGCTGAGACGCCTGAGCCAGCTGACTCGGGCGGTCAGTCGCCGGATGCGCTTGACGGCCGGGAGGGGCTCGAATTGGCCCGGACGGCAGAGGGAGACGCGGGATCGCACGGGCAAGCGCGGCGAGGGGCGGAGCCCTCGCCGTGGGCGGCCCCGGCCGTCGTCCCTTCGGAGGATCTCGCCTCCATCGAGGTGGACGAGAACTACGTGTGGGAGGCGAGCGACGTGGTGTACTCCCTCCAATCCGTCCTGACGCCGCCGACCCAATTCGCCTATGCTCCGGCGACGGGCGAGACGAAGCTGCTCAAAGAGCTTGAGGTTCCGAACTACGACCGTTCGGTCTACGCCCAGGAAGGGGTGTGGGTCGAGACCGACGACGGCGCACTCGTGCCGATGACGGTGGTCCACCGAGTCGACGTCGCGCCGAATTGCAAGAATCCCGGATATATCTACGGCTACGGCTCGTATGAGGTCTCGCTGGACCCGGTGTTCAGAGCCTCGTACATCTCAATTCTGCAGCGCGGAGCGGTGGTTGCCTTTGCCCACCCGCGCGGAGGCGGCGAGATGGGGCGGGCGTGGTACGAGAACGGGCGCCTGCTCAAGAAGCGCAACACTTTCACCGACTTCATCGCCTGCGCCCGCTGGCTTCGCACGTCCGGCTGGGTGGCCGAGGGGCGCTTGGCCGCCGAAGGGCGATCCGCCGGCGGGCTGCTCATGGGAGCCGTCGCCAATCTGGCGCCGAGCGAGTTCAGGGCTATCCACGCCGGAGTTCCTTTCGTCGATGCCCTCACCACCATCCTCAAGCCGGAGCTGCCGCTGACGGTGGGCGAATGGGAGGAGTGGGGCAACCCGATCGAATCGCAGGAAGTCTACAGGTACATGCAGTCGTATTCGCCCACCGAGAACGTCGGCAGGCGCGAGTATCCGGCCATTCTTGCGACCACCTCGCTCAACGACGTTCGGGTCTTCTACGTCGAGCCGACGAAGTGGATCCAGATTCTGCGCGAGCGGGCCACGAACGACCCGATGGCGCGCCCGATTCTCGAGAAGGTCGAGATGGTTGCCGGCCATGGAGGCAAATCCGGGCGTTACGACGCCTGGCGTGAGCGCGCCTTCGAAATCGCCTGGATGCTCGATCAGATCGACGCAGCGTAACTTTGCGGCTATCTCGCATCGACGCAGGGTGAGACCTCGCCGGGGCCAGGGCTCGCTGCCCGAGGGCCGCTCCGCGGTCCCTCTCTCGCGGCGTCGGCAGTCCGCTTTCACCTCGCCCGTGCGCCGCCCGGATGCGGATCGCCGTGAGACTGCCGCGATCGGCCTGTCCGATGCACGATCGCACGGATCGGCCGCGCTTGGCGGTCTGGGCCGCCGTCGGTCGCAGCGCCGCCGTCAATCGCAGCAACGTCGCCGGCGCCGTTATGCGGCGTTGTCGCCGCCCGCAATCAATCCCTGGCCGTCATGATCGCGGCCCGCCACGTGTTGAAACGCTGACGGATCGCGGCAGAGGACGGGCGGCCGGGAACCTGGCCCTTGCCGCCGTCGGAAGACCACACGCCGTACGCGGCGACGGACGGGCTCAGCCCGTTGGTCTCGGCCCACAACAGGAAGTCGCGCAGCGCCTGCAGGTACTCCTGCTCGGTGAACTTCACGGTTCCGCGCTGGCGGCCAGACTTGACCTGGATGCCGAGGCCGGCCAACGCGTCGTTCCAGTAGCCGTTCGACCGCTTCGAAACCGTCTGCGACGTCGGAGGCCACGCGATCTGCCCGCGGTCGGACGTCAGGCCGAGGGTTGTGACGTAGTTGCTGCGTTCGGCGTCGTACTTCTTCGCCGTCAGGGTGATGCTCGGATCCGTGCGAATCGCCGTGAGCGCGGCGGAAACCTGCCCCAACGCCTCGGCGACGGCCACGGCGTTGCCCGAGAGCTGGGAGCGCACGGCGGTCGCGATGTCGTCGGGGATGATCGAAATGTCCTCGGCCGGTTCGAGCTTCAACGTCCTGGCGAGGATGAGCAGCAGGGCGCCGTCGATCGCAGCCTTGCTGAACAGCGGCGAACGGCCCTTCGTGTGCTGGTTGAAGTAACCGGAGAGCATGACCGCTGTGGCCACGGCGCTGACCGCCGCGGCCTCCTCGATCGCCACGTGATAATCCTGATCGGCCGCCGGCCCGCACAGGTCGGAGACGCAGCGAAGCGACACGAACGGAATTCCCCACGTCGTGCAGACCTGCGCCGCCGCCGTCGACTCCATGTCGGTTGAGATGGCGTTGGGGAACGCCGCGCGCACGGCCTCCACCTTGCTGGATGTGACAAAGGAGTCGCTCGTGAGCACCTGGCCCGAACGAGAGGCCGAGCCGGAGTGGAAGAGCAGTTCTTCGTCGCCCGCGAACATGTCCGGCTGGCCGGGGATCTGCCCCAGCTTGTAGCCGAAGGCGGTCGCGTCGGCCGAGCCGTAGGCGTAGGTCGATCCGACGACGAGGTCAAGCACGTTGACGTCTTTCGCCAACCCGCCGGCGGAGCCGATGGACACGACGCATCTGGGACTGTACTCCGAGAGGATCCAGCCCAAGGCGCTCGCGGTGGCGACCGTTCCCACGCCCGTGCGCATGACGACGATTCGCCCGCTGGACGTCTGCGCATACCACGCTTGCCCTGTCGGAATGGGGATCTGAGTGATTCTAGATGCGGCGCCGAGCAGGGAGCGGCCGATGCCCGGGCGCTTTTCAGCGAGCTCGCGTGCGCGAGAGGGCGCCTTAGTGAGGATGTCGAGGAAGGGCTGTACCTCGACATCCTGTGCAGCCAGCACAATGGCGTTTACGGTGGTCACGCCTCAATATCCTTCCATACCTCGCGCTGCTTCAACATAGAGCGGACGGCATGTTGCGCCGCCTCAAGTGAGTGATGTACGCCCCATCCGCATTGAACCTCGTTCGCGGCTGGGACTTCCGTTGTTCGCAGTATATCTTGAAAAGTGGTGGAAATGAGTGAAATTGCCCCGTCAATGTCAGGCTCGGAAGCGAGAATGAGATAGAAGCCAGTCTGGCATCCCATCGGAGAGAAGTCCACCACGACGTCACTGTGATTACGCGCATACTCTGCGAAGGAGTGCTCAATCGAGTGCACCGCCGGCATCTCCAGATGCTCCACATTGGGTTGGCAAAAGCGCACGTCATACTTGGTGAGCACATCGCCATGCGGCAGTCGTTTGACGTCAGCGACTCTGACAAACGGGGCGTGAACCGCGCGATGGTCTAGATTGAAGGACTCCACATTCATTCGTTCTCGTTGATCGGACATCGGATACTCCTCTGGTCAGGCAAGCGTTGAAAATGCCGACGCTTCTTGCAGCCAGCGTCTACCATTATGTTACATACGACGTCGTATATGGTGGAAGGCATTGGAAAAACTGCTCGGTGTTTCTCATTCTGTGAGACGGTGTGTTGGTGCGAAAGTTGAATTGGTGAGGGATGTGTCGGATTCTTTCGGATGTGGCTCCCTCTCGCAGGGCGTGGTCGTCAACTTTAAAAGCAATTGTACCCCGGATTTTCTCAGGGTCGCCTCATGGTTGGCTCAGAAACGCTGGGCAGGATTGAAACATAGGCGGACGCCCGGGATATCGTGGGCCCGGGCCCGCCGCCGAGGCGAAGGACATGCGCCTCGTACAAGAGAATAGCTTCGGTTTTCTCGGCATGGCGAGAATCCCTTCAGGCCGAAGCATTGGCGGGCGGCGATGCGTGGATCGCCGCCCGCTTGCTCTGTGAGAAAACGGGTCTGCGAATTTGCTATTTCCTTCGCTTTGCCTGGCAATCCGGGCAGTAACCGTGGTAAATGACCTCCGCCTCGTTGATCGTGTATCCGTGAGTGTGCGAAGCGTGAAGGCAGGGCTTCTCGCCTTTTGCGCAGGGAACGTCTTCAATCCTCCCGCATGACCGGCAGATGGCGTGATGGTGATTGTCGTTCCGGTTGATCTCGTAATAGGTGACGGTTCCCGCCGAACGAACCTCGCGCAGCAAGCCCGCCGTCGTCAGAGCATGGACGATGTCGTAGACGGCCTGGACGGAAACCGAGCCGATCCGGTCGACGACTCCCTGCCGCAAAGCCTCGACGCTGGAATGCCCGCCCTCTTGCGCCGTGCGCAGAAGGGCCAGGCGCGGTTCCGTGACGCGCAGCCCCGCATCGCGCAGCGCGCTCGAATAGTCTCTCATCGCTCCTGCGGCTCTCTCTCGATTGTTTGCACTGTGCATTGAAGCGGAAGCTCCCAGTGGGGACGCGGAGTTCCGGTGGGGATGCGAAGGCCCGTCCCGGTAGCATTGTAGTTGCTTGCGTCAGCCCTTGGGTACTCGCCGGCGCCGGTTCCGTCGGTCGGCCCGCGGGCTTGGCACGTCCGCACCGCAGCGGCGTGTCGCGCGTCGATTGGAAGGAATGCAATGGCTCCGCTTCACGGTCTGCCCGACGGCCCCGCCGCGGTCGTCTCAGGCCAGATCTCCGCCGAAGAGGCTTCGCGCCCCCTGTCCGTCCGGGACATGTTTCGCGTGGGAATCGGCCCTTCCTCCTCTCACACGGTCGGCCCCATGAGGGCGGGCCTGCACTTCGCCGAACATCTGAGAGTCCCGGCGCAGGCGAGGCTCGGGCGCGTCGTCGTCGAGCTCATGGGTTCCCTGGGCGCCACGGGAAAAGGCCATTCGACGGACAGGGCCGTCATGCTCGGCCTCGCCGGCCATTCCCCCGAGAGCGTGCCGATTGACGTCGTCGACGCCATTATGGGCGACGTCGAACGCACCGGCGTCCTGAGCGTGGCCGGAGCGGGGGAGGTCGGATTCGCAGCCGAACGCGACATTCTCTTCCTCCCGGGAAAGATCCTTCCCTTCCACGTCAACTCTCTCACTGTCCGCGCCCTCGCCGAAGACGGGGCGATCCTCGGCGAGCGCACATACTATTCGGTGGGCGGCGGATTCGTCATGGAGGAGTGCGGCGACGCCGAAAGGGCCCCTGAGACGCGCCCGCTCGCCCCAGCTTGGGACTGCCCGGCGGCCTCTCCGCCCCCGTACCCGTACACGAGCGCGGCCCAATTGCTCTGCCATTGCGAACGCGAGGGCATGAGGGTCTCCGACGTCGTCAAAGCCAACGAGCTCGCTCTCATGGGCGAAGACGAGCTCCGGGCGGCCCTTGACGGGATCGTCGTCGCGATGTGCGAGAGCATCGAGGCCGGCTGCACGACGACGGGGCTGCTGCCTGGATTCCTCAAAGTGCGCAGGCGCGCCCCTCGGCTTCTGGCCGACCTGCGTGCCCGTCAGGCCTCGGACGACGGCGACGAGCTGGCCGGAATGGACTGGATCAACCTCTACGCGCTCGCGGTCAACGAGGAGAACGCCGCGGGCCACCGCGTGGTGACCGCGCCGACCAACGGGGCGGCCGGCGTGATTCCGGCGGTGTTGGCGTACTACATACGACGCGGCGGCTCTGCCGAATGCGTGCGCCGGTTCTTGCTGACCGCGTCGGCCGTCGGCGGCCTCATCAAGGCGAACGCTTCGATCGCCGGCGCCGAGGTCGGATGCCAGGGCGAAATCGGGTCGGCCTGCGCGATGGCGGCGGCCGGCCTCGCAGAGGCTCTGGGCGGCGAGCCGCGGCAGGTGGAGAACGCCGCGGAGATTGCCATGGAGCACTGCCTGGGGTTGACGTGCGACCCGGTGGGCGGGCTCGTCCAAATCCCCTGCATCGAGCGAAACGCCATCGCCGCGGTCAAGGCGATCAACGCCGCGCGGATGGCGCTGTGGGGCGACGGGCGGCACGCGGTCTCCTTCGACGCCGTCATCGAGACCATGCGCCAAACGGGGGAGGACATGCTCTCCAAGTACAAGGAGACCAGTCGCGGAGGCTTGGCCGTCAACGTCGTCGAATGCTGACCTCGAGCGCTCTGAGCAGGTCGTCGACGAGGTCCCGCCAATGCTCCAGGCCGACGCTCAGGCGGAGCAGGTCGTCCGTCAGCCCGTAGCCCATTCGCCTCTCCCGCGGGACGTCTGCGTGCGTCTGGACGGCCGGGCATGTGATGAGCGATTCGACGCCGCCGAGGGATTCGGCGAATGTGAAGATGCGCACCGATTCGAGGGCCTTCGGCATGTCCACGGACTCGTTCGGGACGAAGCTCAGCATTCCGCCCCTGCCGGTGTAGTGCACGCGGTCGATGAGGGGGCTCTTTTCGAGGGCGGCCGCGACCTTTCGCGCGTTGTCCTGGTGGCGCTCCATGCGCAGGGCAAGCGTCTTCATGCCGCGCATGAGCAGCCAGCTGTCGAAGGGGCTGAGGGTCGCGCCCGTCATATTGAGGCGAACGGCCAGCTTCTCGGCGAGGTCCTCGCGGGAGACGATCACGGCGCCCGCCAAGACGTCGTTGTGCCCGCCCAGGTACTTCGTGGCGGAGTGAAGGACGACGTCGGCCCCCGATTCCAAAGGCCTCTGGAAGATCGGCGTGTAGAAGGTGTTGTCGACGGCCACGATCGCGCCCGCCCGATGGCCCAGATCGACGATTCGCTCGACGTCGATCTCGACCATCATCGGGTTGGTGGGCGTTTCGATGAAGACGAGGCCTGCCGGCCTGGACAGGGCGGCGCACAGGCCTTGTTCGCCCGTGGCGAAATCCACGTTGTAGACGCCGGTCTTGGCGAGCTCGTCGAAGTAGCGATACGTCCCGCCGTAGATGTCTTCGGCGGCGACGATCCGCGAGCCGGGGGCCGCCAGGGAGACGACGAGCTCGGCCGCCGCCATTCCCGACGACGTCGCGAATCCCGCCGTGCCGCCTTCGATCTGCGCGAGCGCGCTTTGCAGGACGTCGCGGGTCGGGTTGGCCGTGCGGGTGTAGTCGTATCCCGTTGAGGCGCCCAGCCCCGGGTGGGCGTAGGCCGTGGAAAGGTAGATGGGCGTGGTCAGCGCGCCGGTGCCCGGGTCGCTCGACGTGCCGATATGCGCAAGAACCGTCTCGGCGCGGCGCGAGGCCTTTTCGGCCTTTTCGCCGCGGGAGGCTTCGTCGCCGCGGGAGGCTTCGTTGTGAGCGCTCACGAATCCCCCTCCGTCCGCTCGGCGGCCTCGTCCTTCTGCGCCCGCGAGGCGCCCTGAGAATCCGCGGGGGCTTCAGGATCCGTCGGCGTCGCTGGGTCGGTTGGCGCCTGAGAGTCCTTTGGCGCGGCGGAATCGGCTGAAACCGCGGAATCGGCGGACGCAGCCGAGTCGGATGAGGTCCCAGAGTCAGCGGGGGCCTCGGCGTCGATCGGCGCAGTTTCGAATGTGGCCTCTGCGGGGGAAGGGGCGGACTCGTCGTCGGACACCGATTGCGCCTCGACGGCCCGCCTGAGCCGATCGACCGCCTCTTTCAGTGTGCTGCGCGGGCAGGCGATGTTGATGCGGGTGTACCCGAGGCCTTCGTCTCCAAAAATGGCGCCGTCGTCGAGCCAAAGGTCCGCTTCGTTGACCATGAACTCGTCAAGCTCGCCTGCCTCGATCCCCAGATTGTGGATCAGCTTGCGGCAGTCGAGCCAGGGAAGGTACGTGCCCTCGGGCTTGATGAGCTTGATCCCGTCAATTCCCTCGAGCGCCGTCGCCAGAAATTCCAGGTTTTCCGCCATGTGCTCTCGGAAGGCGTCGAGCCATTCCTCGCCCTCTTCGTAGGCGGCGCGGCAGGCGGCCAGGCCGAGGGCGTTCGGTTGGCTGTAGCCCGCGGCGTTTGACTCGCGGATGAAGTCCTGCCGCCGTTTCCGGTCGGGGATGACGATGTTGGCGAGCTGGAGCCCGGCGAGGTTGAAGGACTTCGACGGCGACGTGAAGGTCACCGTTCGATTGGACATTTCCGGCAGCGAGGAGAACGGCGTTGTGCGGATGCCCGGATAGGTCAGATCGGCGTGGATCTCGTCCGAGAGAATGAGGGCGTCGAGTTTTGCGGCGAGGTCGGCCAGCCCGAGCAGCTCCTCGCGGGTCCACACCCGGCCGACCGGATTGTGGGGGTTGCACAGGATCATCGTCCGCGCGCCGGAGGCGACGAACGTGGCCTCGAGGACGGCGAGATCGCGAACGTATCGCCCCTTCCTATTGCGCACGAGAGGCGCGTTGACCGCGGTGCGGCCGTTGTTTTCGAGGATCGAACGGAAAGGGTAGTAGACGGGCTCCTCGATGACGACGCCGTCGCCGGGCTCCGTGAAGGCCCTGACGGCGTATGCCAGAGCCGGAATCACGCCTCCGGCGGCGACGATTGACATCGGGTCGACCTCCCACCCGAAGCGGCGGGACTGCCAGGCGGCGACCGTCTCGAAATAGGACGCGTCCGGACTCGTGTACCCGAAGATTCCGTGGGCGACGCGCTCGTGAAGCGCCTGGACGACGGCGGGGGCCGTCCGATGGTCCATGTCCGCAACCCACATGGGCAGAACCGTCTCGGGGTACCCGCGGCGCTCACGGGCGTCCCATTTCAACGACTCCGTGTTCTCGCGGTCAATGAACGAATCGAAGTCGAACTCTCTGGTCACCTGCACGCCTTTCTTCCGGTCGTTGAAGCATCGGTGCGGTTTCAGGCGCCTGCGGCAAACGCAATGCGCGGTCCGGAACGGCGTTCCGGTCGACTTCGACAGCCGCCCATTGACCGCGAACCTAGATTACCAAGAACCCAGATTGCCAAGAACTCGGGCTGTCAAAGCTCGGCTGTCAAAAGGGAGCAAGCCGGTTGGCGCCGTCGGCGTCGGTCTCACCGAAGGCCGTCGGAGAATGCGTACGCCAAGAAGGAGGACAGGGATATCGTGAGGGCGGCCGCGACGTAGGCGAGGGCCATGCACGCCAAGGCCTTGCGTGTGTTGCCCGCCTTTCGGCCGCCGCCCAGTGCGATGTGGCCGGTAACGATCCCCGGTATGGAGGCAAACGAGGGGAAAATGAGGAGGAGGAAAGGCGATATTGCAGCCGAAAGCATGCACGCAACCGCTCTGAGGCTCAGAAAGCTGAATGCCGGCGACGCCGCTGCAAAGGGATTTCCCGGGGCGGTCGGCTGGGAGCCTTCGCGAACCGGCGTCCGAGGGGCTTAACCTTGAGGAAGCCCGCTCTGCTCGGCAATGGAGGCAACCTGCTCGGCAGCGGAATCACCCTGTTCTCCGGCGGAATCGGCAGCCTGGGATGATTGCGCGGGGTTTGCCGTCTGGAGGCAGTCGTGCGTCGCTGACATCGATGCCCTTCTCCCAGACGTCTTGATCGTCTGGTGGTCGAACTGCGGCCGGGAAGGGATGCTAGTGTGATCGCCCTTCAAAACCTGAAACAGAGTGCCGTACGCACGTTTGAGGGAAAAGTGTCTAGGCATTCCCTCGATGCCCTTTGGCGGGGTTCAGTATGCGCTGAGCATAACGAGTGCCGGCGGGACGGGCAAGCAAGCACGGAGCAAGAATGCCCATCCTGCCGTATGGGGCGGGGCCGCTGCCGACATCCGCGGCGCTCGCACGCGCGGGCGAGGCGGCGTGGTTCGATTCGGGGTCCGTTCGACCGGGCGAGGCGCCGCTGTCCGGTTCGGACATGCTGTTCTCCAATGCGGTGAATACAAGGTGCAGTGACTCTGTCCGTCGTATCGGACGCGGTCCCGACGCCGCGGCGGCAGCCCGGTATGCGGCGGCCGTTTCATTGGCGTAGCCCCTATCAGCGGTGTGCCAATGCGAGAATAATGGGCGGCACGGAGATGAGCCCCAGGTACCCGAATATCGATCCCGCGCAGGCCAGGACCACTCCCGGCTTGCCGGTTCTTTGGATGGAATACAACGCGCAGTGTCCGCAGATGATTCCTGCCGGCAGGAGGACGAGCCAGGCCGGTATCCATCCGCAAAGGCTCAGAATCCATCCGCAAAGGCTGAAGGCGAGTGAGCAGATGGCGAGCGAGCCCGTTTTCCGGGAGTGCGGCGGGACGAATCCCCATTGTTGATAAGGCTGCGGCGCTATGCCGTAGGGAGAATTCGGCCGGCGCCCGGCGGGCGGCCCCTGAGTTTGCCAGTAGCTGCCGGGGGCGAGCCCATAACTGTCGGGGGCGAGCCCATAACTGTCGGGGACGGATCCATAGTCGTCGAGTGCGGATCCATAGTCGGCGGAGGCGAGCCCATAAGGGGACGAAACCTGTCCATAGGAACTTAGTATAGGCGTTTGAGGATTTTGCATCTGGGAATCCTGCATATAGGAGCCTTGGGCCTGGTTAGGCCAGTTTTGATCATAAAACTCCCAACCGAGACCGTTGCCCTGATCTTCGTTCGAAGGACAGTGGCCGCCGTTTGCATTTTCCTTCGAAATCCATTCGTTTGGGACTGGCATGGTGAAATCCTTATTTTCGATTTCTTAATTTTAGTTTCGCATGTATTTGTGCTTTTTGAGTTTCGTTATCTATGCGGCGGTGCCGCGAGCGGCCGTTGTGACGTTGTCTTCGCTCAGTCGACCGCCCGTTTCAGCCTTGCTCGCTGTCTTCGGCTAACTTGCGGGCGAAAACAGGAATTTCGTCCGACGTCGCTGCGCCGTTTGATTCCTCTTGAGGGCAGGCGTTCTGCCCTCGCCCCGCGGAGATGTAATTAGAACGATGATATGCGTGTATGTCTCTGGCCACAAGGGCGTTGACGGCATTCGCGGCGTGCCTGTGTCGATACCCGCGAGAGACAGGAACGCATTGGTTGGGGCATGGGGCGGGTTCGGGCGTACGACGGGGCGGGTTCGGGCGTACAACGGGTCGGCCTGTGACGGGTTCGGGCGTATGGCGGTTGGGGCGGCCGCGGGGAACGCGGAGCGGGGCCCAGAATGGCGTTCTGAGCCCCGCACCGAATGTGAATCCAGATTCTGAATATAGATTGCCCGGGCGCTTGCAGTCTGAAGTGCGCCGCCCTGGACTGCCCTGAGTGCGCCAGGCGGGTCGCACGTCCGGCGTCGCACGGGCCTTATCCGAAGATGTCCGCGATTCCTTTCAAAATCGTGAGCACGAGCACCGCAAAAAGGGTCGCGATGTAGCCGATCACCGTGCCTGCGATGGCTTCGGGCTTGCCTCCCTTGCCCGTCTTTCGGATGTCGTTGAGAGCGACGTGTCCGAGGATGACGCCCACAATGGGCAAGAGGAGGGCCAAGGCTGGGATCCCGAACAGGCCGCTCACGATGCCCAGAATGCTGCACGCCAACGACGCAATTGCCAGGGGGTTCATTCCGCTGGCGACCGGCTGGGGGCCTCTGTAGCCCGCGGGGGGCGGCGCCTGTCCTTGGGGGAAGGAGCCCTGGTTCTGGGGGAAAATGGGCGTCTGCGGCTGTGGAAGGCCTTGGCTGCCTGCCTGTGGGACGCCCTGTGGGTTCTCGTTTGGCGACGATCTTTGCTGCGGGTCTTCGTTTGGCAGCGACATCGCTCTCCTTTCTCTCGATATTTCCGGTCTCGTGGCGATCCGGATTGCACCCGATGCCCCTCGGCGTGAACGACTTCGAAGTGCAGACTTATAGTAGCGTGAAGTCCCGCAAGGGCAAAGCTGAGATACCATTCAGCTCCACCTGCGTCCGTGCGCGTATGCAACGCTTCGACTCCGCCCGGGCCGTGCGCATGTGCAACGCTCGTGCGTCCGCCGGCTTCAGCGGCCCCGCTTCCTCTGGTCTGCCCGAAGCTCAGATCGGTCCAGCGCGCCAAACCGCCGGCGACAGCTGTGTCGCAAATCGGCGACATTCGATTTTCGCTCATGTCGAAATCAATCTCTAAATTGTCGAAATATCAATGAATACTTGTCATCGGGGAAGAATCGCCGATTCGCCGGTGCAAACTCAGTGTGTCGCAGACACTAGAAAATGAAGTCGATCTCTGGCACGCTGTCCTTAGCTGGATTGAAGCGGTCCACACTTCCACAACTTAAATAACTTCATCGCACAACGACCATGCCGGATCCGAGGCGTGCGGCTTCCGTCCCCACCTTCAGCGGTCGCCCCGCCGTCAACCGTCTCTGCGCGCACCCGTCCAGAGTTCGGAAAGGGTCAGGCAACGAGGGCCTGAGCCGTTCGACGACGGCGTCGGGCGTCGCGGCAAACCGCAGAAGAAAACCATGCAACCTTCTGGGGCCGGCCTCCGCCTCGCGCGGGGCGGCGATGAAAGACCACGACAGGAGATATCCATGAACTATCCCCTTTTCGCCGTCGACCTCACAGCGATTGGGGCACTGGCGTTCGCGCTGTACTATCCGCGACACCGGCGCAAAGACCTCGCCGTCGCCCTCCTGGGCGTCAACATCGGAGTTTTCGCCGTGACCACGGCTCTGGCCACGGCGACTGTGGGCGCCGGGCTGGGGCTCGGCCTGTTCGGCGTGCTCTCGATCATCCGTCTGCGCTCGACCGAGCTGAGCCAGGTCGAGGTGGCCTACTACTTCGCCGCGCTCGCCATCGGGCTCATCGGCGGAATGGGCGAGGGCATGTCCCTGCGCATTGCGGCGCTGCTCATCGCCGCGATCATCCTGACCCTCGCGGTGGCCGATTCGAAGCTGGTGATGACGGGTTCGAGCCACATGACGCTTGTTGCGGACAAGGCTCTTTCCGATCCAGAAGAGCTTGCGCGATACATCGAGCGCCGCACCGACATGAAAGTGCGGGAGGTGAGCATCGTCAGGCTCGATTACGTCAACGATTCCACCATGGTCGACGTCCGCTGCTCGAAGGGGCGGGCCCAGATCCGGGAGACGAAGTCGTTGAGGGCCGCCTGATGGCCGTTATGTCCATTGCAGGCGAAGCCGAAGTGAAATCGAGTTCGAGGAAAGGCGGATTCGAGCTGCTCGGCTTGCCGGAGATCTCCCTCCGCGAGCTGTCCGCACGGGCCGAGCTGCTCAAACGGACCGACCGCAAGTACCTCGTTCCAGACAGGACGGTCGCCGAGATGGTCGGCTTTCTCTGCGACATCGGGGCCTGCGCCTTGACGATCGACGGGCTTCAGACTTTCAGTTACCTCTCGGATTACTACGACACATCGGACTTCGCCCTTTACCGCGCGGCCGCCACTAAGCGCCGTCGGCGTTTCAAGCTCCGCTCCCGTGTCTACCTCGATTCGGGACTGCACTTCATGGAGCTCAAGACGCGGTCCGGGCGCGGCCAAAACGTCAAAGACCGCCTGCGGCTGGAGGACGTCCGCTCGAAGGGACATTCCTACCGCGGCGACCCCGCCGAACCGCTCACGCGTTCGGAGGTGCTCCCCTGGGCGGCGAAGCTGCTCGTTCGCCGCGGCGTCACGGCGACTCACAGGGAGGGGTTCAGAACCCTGGCGAGCCTTGTGCCGTCGAGCCGCTCGTACTACCGGCGCTCGACGCTCTGCCTTCCCGACGACTCCAGGTTGACGATCGACCAGGGTCTCGTGCTTGCGGGCCCCGGAGAGGCCTCCGGATTCGAGTTCCCCGAAGTGGTCGTCGAAACCAAATCGAGCGGACGCACGTCCGATGCCGACCGGTGGCTGTGGTCCCGCGGCATACGGCCGTCCCGAGTGTCCAAATACGCCATTGGCACGGCAATCGTCCATCCCGAACTGCCGGCCAACCGCTGGCATTCGACAATGACCAAACTAGGAGTAAGGAGATAGCTATCCGATGACCGGGAAAATCCAAAGAAACGCGGCGGCGGCCCTCGCCGTCGCGGGCCTCGCCTTGGCCGGTTGCGGCGACGGAAAGTCGGACCCGAGCGGATCGAAATCGACGTCCAAGGGATCGTCGATTGTTGGCTCCGGTGAGACCGACGGGTTGAAGATCCTCGATTCGTTGCGCAACGTCTCCGGAAAGAAAGTCCCCACGGGAGGCGACATTTACGCTTCGTCCGTCAAGCCGAACGGCGCCACCCCCGAGGCGATCATGGCGGAGAACCAAAAGCCGCACGCCGATTCCAACGACACCGATTACAAGGAGGCGTCCGCGACGACGATCCAGCTCGACGGCACGCCGAAGGTTTCGGGCAAGGGCGCGAGCGCCACGCAGGACGCTGTGACCATCAAGCAGGACGGCACCTACGTGCTCTCAGGATCCTTCAACGGGACGGTCACGGTCGAGGCGCCGACCACGGCGAAGGTGAAGATTGTGCTCAAAAACGCCAACATCTCCTCGTCCAAGGACTCGGCCATTCGGATCAAGACGGCCGACGAGGCCGTCGTCATCGCCGCGGAGGGCACCTCCAACAGCCTGTCCGACACGTCGAGCTACGCCGGCAAGGCCAGCGGCCCGTCAGCCGCCCTCGCGTCGGCCGCGGACCTCACCGTAGGCGGCAAGGGCGAGCTCAAGGTCACCGGAAACGCCAACGACGGCATCTCCAGCTCCGACGGCCTCGTCGTGACCGGCGGGAAGATCAGCGTCAGCGCCCCCGACGACGCCGTGCGCGGCCAGGACTACGTGGTGATAGCCGGCGGCACGCTCGACGTCAACGGCAAGCGCAACGGCATCAAGTCCGAAAACGAGACCAAGTCGGGCCGCGGATACGTGCTCGTCACGGGCGGCGACCTGACCGTCAACGGCGGTTCGTCCAATGCTGTGAACGCGAAAACCGAGGTCGTCGTCGCCGGCGGCAATATCAAGATCGCGGGTTCCAAGGAGGGCATCGAGGCGGCGCACGTCCTCCTTGCAGGGGGCAAGGCCGACGTCAAAACGACCGACGACGGCGTCAACGCGACCGGCGTCAGGCCGTGGCTCGCCGTCTCCGGGGGCGAGTGGCGTCTGGACACCGGAGGCGACGGCTTCGACTCCAATGGCGCCGCCTACATCGGCGGCGGAAAGATGACGATCTACGGCCCCACCGACGCGCGTGCGGCCTCGCTCGACGCCGAGACCGGCCTCGAAATCGACGGCGGCACCCTGTTTGCCGCGGGCCCCGCGGGCATGGACGAAACGCCGTCGTCGGGCTCCTCCCAGACGGCGATCAAGGTCGATGCCGCGGTCAAGGCGCAGACCACCGTGACCGTCGTCGAATCGGGGGGCAAGGAACTGGCCAAGCACACGCCGACGAAGGACGTCAGCTCGATCTTCTTCTCCTCCGCCGACATAGCGAAGGGCAAGGAATACAAGATCGTCGTCGACGGCCACGAGATCGCCAAGGCCAAAGCCGGGGAGTTCAAGTAGGGCGAATCTGCGCGGGCCCTGCCCGCCGCCCGCCTCCCAGACGCGAATCCCGCGGAACATTTCCAGGCGTTCCGCGGGATTCGCCTGCCTAAAGCGGGATTTGCCCTCTTAGATACGCCGGTTTCAAGCGCGTCTGGCGTGGCCGGGTTGATCGCGTCCGAGCCGCATTGCTCAACGTAAAACAAAGTTCAAGTCGATTTTCAGAAAAGTTTCGGATAAAACATTGGAAAAACCAAGCTGTCTTTCGCATTCTTGACGGGTCGGCGAAGCACGTCCGCGTCTCGGAACGTCCGAGTGCGCGGGGCTCGCAAGAAGGAGGCAGCATGGACGTCCGGCTCTTTGCCCTTGACATAGCGGCGATATGCGCGCTCGCGTTCGCCCTGTACTATCCGCGCCATCGGCGCAAGGACCTCGCGGTCGCCCTCGTGGGCGTCAACGTCGGGGTGCTGGCTGTGACCACGGCTCTGGCCACGGCGACTGTGGGCGCCGGGCTGGGGCTCGGCCTGTTCGGCGTGCTCTCGATCATCCGTCTGCGCTCGACCGAGCTGAGCCAGGTCGAGGTGGCCTACTACTTCGCCGCGCTCGCCATCGGGCTCATCGGCGGCCTCGGGCCGGGAATGCCGCTCGCGGCGGCTGCCGCCCTCATCGGCGGCATTGTTCTCGCGCTCGCCGTCGTCGATTCCAGGCGCGTCATGTCCGGCTCCCGGCACATGGCGATGGTGGTCGACCGCGCGATCGGCGACGCCGACGAGCTCGCCCGGTTCATCGAGGCGCGCACGGGCATGGCCGTGCGCGAGGTGAGCGTCGTCAGGCTTGATTACGTCAACGATTCCACGACGGTGGACGTGCGATGCGGCGGGGCGGCAGCCGTCGAGAGCTCTCGGCCCCGAACCCTGAGGGCCGCCTGATGGCGGTTCCGGACACGCGAACGGCCGACGTCGTCGGCGAATCCTTCGCGCGGCTGCCGGAGATCTCCCTCGATGAGCTCTCCGACAGCGCCTCGCTTCTCACGAGAATCGATCGCAAGTACCTTCTGGAAGCCGGCGTCGCGGCGGACCTCGTCGCCTCGCTGGCGGCGAGCGGGGCGCGCGCGTTGGCCATCGACGGGCAGTCGGCTTTCGGCTACCTGTCCGACTACGACGACACGCCCGATTTCTCCCTCTATCGCGCGGCCGCCACGAAGCACCGCCGGCGTTTCAAGCTCCGCTCCCGGGTCTACCTCGATTCGGGGATGCACTTCCTCGAATTGAAGACTCGCTCGGGGCGCGGGCACAACGTCAAGGACAGGCTGCGTTTGGAGGACGTCCCGGCAATCGCCTGCGCGGCCGTGCGCCATGGGCGCAGCGTGAAACGCCCCGATCTGCTCGTTCGGCCCGAGGTGCGCGAATGGCTGGCCGAACGCCTGACGGACAGGGGGATCGTCGAAACCCGACGCGAGGCGCTGAGGGTCGCGGCCAGCCTGACCCCGGCGGCCCGATCGGTCTACACGCGTTCGACCCTTTGCCTGACCGAAGGCTCCCGGCTGACGGCCGATCGCGGCCTCGTCCTCTGCGCGCCTTCGGGCGGCGCGCGCGTCGAGGTTCCGGGCGTCGTCGTCGAAACGAAGTCCGCCGGCCGAGCCTCGGCCGCCGACAGGTGGCTCTGGCGCAACGGACGCCGCCCGCTGAGGATCTCGAAGTACGCGCTCGGCGTCGCGTCGATGCATCCCGAATTGCCCTCCAACCGCTGGAACGCGGCGATGAAAAGACTAGGAGACGAAAGAACATGAAGAAGAACTTGAAAAAGAAATTCGCCGCTGTCGCCCTCGTCGCGGGAGCGGCCCTGGGCGGCTGCAAAGTCGGCGCCTCGGAGGCTTCCGAGGTCGGCGCGGCGTCGAACTCCACGGCCTCGAACTCGTCGGCGGGCTCCGCAAACTCCGCCGCAACGGGCGGCGCCGGCTTGAAGACGCTCGACTCTCTGCGCAACGCGTCCGAGAAGTCCGTTCCCTCCGGCGACGTGTATTCGACGACGGTGACGGCCGCCAAGGCGACCGTCGAGAGCGTCATGGCTGAGAACCAGAAGCCGCACGCCGATTCGAACGACGCGCAGTACGACGCCGCCTCGGCGACCAAGGTCTCGCTGAACGGCGCGTCCGCTTCGGTCGAGGGCTCCGGCGCCGCGGCGAGCGAGGGCAAAGTGACGGTCTCCTCGGCTGGGACCTACGTGCTTTCCGGCAAATTCACCGGCCAGATCCTCGTGGCGGCCGCGGACTCCGACAAGGTGAAGATCGTGCTCGACGGCGCCGAGATCTCGTCTTCGACCGACGCCGCGATTCGCGTGAAGAGCGCCGACGAAGCGGTGGTCGTCGCCGCCGAGGGCACTGTCAACTCGGTGTCCGACACCTCGAAGTACGCCGATTCCAGCGGCCCCACGGCTGCCATCGCCTCTTCGGCGGACCTGACGCTCGGCGGCGCCGGGACGCTCAACGTGACCGGCAACGGCAACGACGGCGTCTCCAGCTCGGACGGGCTCGTCATTCTGGGCGGCAAGATCAACGTCAAGGCCGCCGACGACGCCGTGCGCGGCCAAGACTACGTGGTCATAGCCGGGGGGACCCTCTCCCTTCAGGCCAAGGGAGACGCGGTCAAGGCCGACAACGAGACCGCCTCGGGCCGCGGATACGTGCTCATGACGGGCGGAAACGTCACGGCCTCGGCGGGCTCCGACGCGATCGACGCGACGTCGGACGTGATTCTCGCCGGAGGCTCGACGAAGGTGGCGAAATCGCAGGAGGGCGTTGAGGGCGCTGCAATCCTCTTGGCCGGAGGCTCGGCGGCCATAACTTCCAGCGACGACGGGCTGAACGCCACCGGCGGCGACTCGCCGTGGCTGTCCGTGACCGGCGGCGACTGGACGGTCAACGCCCAAGGCGACGGATTCGACTCGAACGGCGCAGGCTACATGAGCGGCGGAAAGATGACGGTCTGGGGGCCGACGAACGGCGGAAACGGCGCCGTCGACGCAGAGAGCGGCCTGACGATGGCCGGGGGCACGCTTTTCGCCGCGGGATCCCAAGGCATGGACCAGGCGCCCGCGACGTCCTCCGCGCAGGCCTCGATCAAGGTCGCCGGTCAGGCGAGCAAAGGCTCGACCTTCGCTGTGTTCGATTCGAACGGCAAGCAGATCGCCTCCTACACGCTCGCGAAGAACGCGGGCTCCTTCGTGTTCTCCTCGCCGGACATCGTCAAGGGAAAGAAGTACACGATCAAGGTCGATGGCGAGCAAGTCGTGACCGCGACGGCCGGAGACTACGACGAAAATCGCATGAGCATGCCGGGAGGCGGGAGGTGACTGAGGCGGCCGACGCGAGAGCGCCGACGTCGCGACGGGTGGCGGCAGACAACGGGAGAAGGCCAATGACGGCAGGCGACGGGAGGCGGACGCGCCCAGGGACGCCGGGCGATCGGATCCGCCTTCGGGCGGAGGCCCTTACCGTGGATGACGCGCCCAGGGACGCCGGGCGATCGGGCTTTAGGCGCGACACGCCAGAGCGAGACACGCCGACCCGGGAGAAGCTGCCCATCGAGGAGCCGGAAGAGCCTTTTCCACAGCTTGTGGATAATGCTCCTGAGTTTTCCACATCTGTGGATGAAATGAGTCCACATATGTGGAAAACTCGCGCCCTTCCAGCGCCGCGAAAAGCCGCCGCCCGGCTTCATCTGGGCGGGCCGTTTGCCGTGACGGACCGTTTTGTCTTGGCGGACTGTCTTCTTTGGCGAAGGCGAAAAGGCTTTCGTGGGCGCCGCGCGCCTTGACGGCATCGAGTTCGCAACGGAGGCGCTTGCGTCGGCGACGGCGGTCTCAGGTCCGCAACGGCGGCGCTTCCGTCGGCCTTCGCAAGGCGGCTCCAAGGGGCTCTTGCGGGGCCGAATTTGTGTCGGAGGCGCGGGGGAGAATCGTTTCAGCCGCCCGTCGGGCGGCCCGAAGCGCCCGGTTGGTGTGGAAAGGAAGGGGATAAGTCGGCCACGCGGCGTATCTGTATGCACAGCTTCTCCACCGGAAAAGGAAGGCAGTCCACAGGGCGAATGACAAGGGTGTCACTTATCACCCGGACACAAGCCCTTGTGGTCTAACCGAAAGCCGACCACAAGGTGTAGTGTCTTCGCGTGTGCCGCTCAGGCGGCGCGACGTGGATTTGATGCGTACCCCGGGTTGGTCGGAGGCGACCCGCCCAAGGGATCGGAAGGAGCGGCTCTTATGAGCGTCACTGTTTACACCAAGCCTTCGTGCGTTCAGTGCAACGCGACGAAGCGGGCATTGGCGAAGGCCGGGCTCGCCTACCGCGAGGTGGACCTGACTCAGGATGCCGAGGCGCTTGAAACGGTCAAGGCGATGGGCTACCAAGCCGCGCCCGTGGTTTTCGCCGGAGGCGAGCACTGGTCGGGCTTCCGCCCTGACAAGATCAAGGCGCTGACGGCGGCCGCTCGAGATTCGGCGGCTGTCACAGCGTGACGGCGAACGGGGCCGGGCGGCGTCTGCGGCGTCGCCCGGCCCCGCCCGGAGCCCTTCACAGATCGGCAGGCCTCGGATGGCAAAGCTCGTCTACTTCTCATCGGCGACGAACAACACCGAAAGATTCGTCAAGAAGCTAGGCATGCCCGCGTGCCGCATTCCGCTGCGGCCGAAGGAAGGCCCGCTCCGCGTGGACGAGGAATACGTCCTCGTCGTTCCCACATACGGAGGGGGCAACGCCAAAGGCGCCGTCCCCAAGCAGGTCATCAAGTTCCTCAACGACGAACACAACCGCTCCCTCATCCGCGGCGTGATCTCGGGGGGAAACATGAATTTCGGCGCGGCCTACGGCTTGGCCGGCGACATCATCGCCGCCAAATGCCACGTGCCGCACATGTACAGATTCGAATTGCTCGGGACCCCCTTGGACGTGGCCCGGGTTCGCGAAGGTTTGGAGAAGTTTTGGCAGCAAGCACGTTGACGGACACGGGCGAGGAGAGCTACGAGGACCCGAACCTCGATTACCACGCCCTGAACGCCAAGCTCAACCTCTACGACGCCGACGGCCTCATCCAGTTCGACGCCGACAGGGCCGCGGCACGCCAGTACTTCCTCCAGCACGTCAACAAGAACACCGTCTACTTCCACGACCTCGAAGAGAAGATGGAGTACCTCGTCGAGGAGGGATATTACGAGAAAGAGGTGCTCGACCAGTACCCCTTTGACTTCGTCAAGTCGCTCTACAAGGCGGCCTATGCGAAGAAGTTTCGCTTCCCGACCTTCCTGGGCGCCTTCAAGTACTACACGTCCTACACGCTCAAAACCTTCGACGGCACCCGCTACCTCGAGCGCTATGAGGACCGCGTGTGCATGGTCGCCCTCACGCTCGCCCGCGGCGACCAAGAGCTCGCCGTCGACCTCATGGAAGAGATCATCTCGGGGCGCTTCCAGCCCGCGACCCCCACATTCCTCAATGCGGGCAAGGCCGCCCGCGGCGAGCTCGTCTCCTGCTTCCTCCTGCGCATCGAGGACAACATGGAGTCGATCGCCCGCGGCATCAACTCCGCGCTCCAGCTGTCCAAGCGCGGCGGCGGCGTCGCCCTCAACCTGTCGAACCTGCGCGAGCTCGGCGCCCCGATCAAGAGAATCCAGAACCAGTCCTCGGGCGTCAACCCCGTCATGAAGCTCCTCGAGGACTCCTTCTCCTACGCCAACCAACTGGGCGCGCGCCAGGGGGCGGGGGCCGTCTACCTTCACGCCCACCACCCGGACATCCTGCGCTTCCTCGACACCAAGCGCGAGAACGCGGATGAGAAGATCCGCATCAAGACCCTCTCCCTCGGCGTCGTCATCCCGGATGTCACGTTCGAGCTGGCGAAGAACAACGAGGACATGTACCTCTTCAGCCCCTACGACGTCGAACGCGTCTACGGCGTGCCCTTCACGGAGATCTCCGTGAGCGAGAAGTACCGCGAGATGGTCGACGACAAGCGCATCCGCAAATCGAAGATCAACGCCCGCTCGTTCTTCCAGACCCTCTCGGAGATCCAATTCGAATCCGGGTACCCGTACATCGTCTTCGAGGACACCGTGAACGCGGCGAACCCGATCAAGGGCAAGGTCACGATGTCGAACCTGTGCTCGGAGATCCTCCAGGTTTCCGAGGCCTCCGAATACAACCCGGACCTTTCGTACGCGCACGTGGGCAAGGACATCTCGTGCAACCTGGGGTCGATGAACATCGCCAAGGCCATGGACTCGCCCGACCTCGGCAAGACGGTCGAGACCGCCGTGCGCGCCCTCACCGCCGTTTCGGACATGACGGACATCCGCTCGGTTCCCTCCATTGAGCGCGGGAACGCCATGAGCCACTCCATCGGCCTCGGCCAGATGAATCTGCACGGCTACCTCGGCCGCGAGCGAGTCTTCTACGGCTCCGAGGAAGGCCTCGATTTCACGAACATGTACTTCTACACGGTGCTGTTCCACGCGATCCGCGCCTCGATGGAGATCGCGCGCGAGCGCGGAGAGCGCTTCGCCGGATTCGAGGATTCGACGTACGCCACGGGCGAGTTCTTTGACAAGTACGTCGAGGGCGCGTGGGAGCCGACGACGCCGAAGGTGCGCGAGCTGTTCGCAAACGTCCACATCCCGACCCGCGAGGACTGGGCGGCGCTGCGCGAGGACGTGCGGCAATACGGCATGTACAACCAGAACCTTCAGGCGGTCCCGCCGACGGGGTCGATCTCGTACATCAACCATTCGACGTCGTCGATCCATCCCATCGTCTCCAAGATCGAGATCCGCAAGGAAGGAAAGATCGGGAGAGTCTACTATCCGGCGCCCTACATGACGAACGACAACCTGGAGTACTACCAGGACGCCTACGAAATCGGCCCCGAAAAGATCATCGACACCTATGCCGCAGCGACCCAGCACGTGGATCAGGGGCTCTCGCTCACGCTGTTCTACCCGGACACCGTGACCACGCGCGACGTCAACCGCAACTACATCTACGCCTGGCGCAAGGGCATCAAGACGCTCTACTACATGCGAATCCGCCAGCAGGCGCTCGAGGGCACGGAGGTCGCCGGCTGCGTCTCGTGCATGCTGTGACCGTCGCGGTCTGGATTCAACCGTCTTAAAGCGATCTGGGCTCGTCAACTCTCTGGACCTGCCGAGCCCGCTTCCCCGAGCGCTTATCTATGCGGTTGCAGGCACCCCGCCGTTGAGAGGGCCGGGCAGCGATGGCCGGGATTGATGGACGCGTCAAGTGGCGGCGGGTGTTGGGAAGCTTGCCCAATGGGCCGCCTCAGCAGTTCGTGAAAACCCGGCTCATGAAAACCCGGTCTTGACTGCTCTTGAAAACTTGGCTCATGAAAACCCAGCTTCTGAAAAATCGCCGATTTCACCGACAGGCCAGGGCAGCCTCTTTTGCAGGCCGCTCCAACGCCGATAGAGTGAACGCGTGATCGAATTCGAGTCCGTCGGAAAGACGTATCCCGGCGGCGCGGTTGCCGTGGAGAGCTTCACGTACACGGTGCCGAAACATCGAACCGTCGTGCTCGTTGGCTCGTCCGGCTCAGGCAAGACGACGCTGCTGCGCATGGTCAACCGCATGGTCGACCCGACGTCGGGAAGGGTGCTCATCGACGGCGTCGACGTGCGAGAAGCCGATCCCGTCAAACTCCGCCGATCCATCGGATACGTGCTTCAAGACGGCGGGCTCCTGCCGCATCGCACCGTCGCGGACAACGTCGCCACCGTGCCGATCCTCAACGGCACGCCGAGGCGTGAGGCCAGGTCCGCGGCGCTGGAGCTTCTCGAACGGGTGGGGCTCGACCCGGAGCTCGGCGCCCGATACCCGGCTCAGCTTTCCGGGGGCCAACGCCAGCGTGTGGGCGTGGCGCGGGCTCTGGCCGCCGAGCCCGAGATCCTGCTCATGGACGAGCCCTTTGGCGCCGTCGACCCCATCGTTCGCCGTGAGCTTCAAGACGAGCTCGTGCGTCTGCAAGGGGAGATCGGCAAAACGGTCGTCTTCGTGACGCACGACGTGGAAGAGGCGTTCCGCCTGTGCGACGAAGTCGTCGTGCTCGGCGAGGGCGGCAAGATCGCGCAAAGCGGCACGCCCGAAGAGATTCTGGCCGCTCCGGCAAACGACTTCGTGCGCACCTTCGTCGGCGGGGCGAAGTCCAACCAAACGCTGCGCGTGCGCCAGGTTGCCGGGCGCAACGTCGTCGTCGGCGAAGACGGGCGCCAGGTGGGAATCCTTGAAGGGCTTGAGGAGTTTGCCGGCGGCGTGAAAGGCGCGGGGGACGACGGCGCCCGCGAACAGTCGGCGCAGCCCCGCAAGCCGCAGCCCCGCCTGCCGCATGCCCTGGACGCCGCTCGGAGCTCTTTGCGCAAGGCGAAGGCCCGGTGGAGGCTCGGAGGCAAATCCGGCGATTCGACGGAAGGCGGCCCGGTGTGAGCTGGCTGGGCGAGAACTGGCGGTGGGTCGGCGAGCTTCTGCGGGCGCACCTGTTCATCGCGCTTCCGGCGACGGCCCTGGCCGTTTTAGTGTCTGTTCCGATCGGCCGCTTCGCGCATCGCTTCCCCAAGGTCGGCGGCGTCATCCTCTCCGGCGCCACGCTGACGTATGCGATCCCCTCGCTGCCGCTGCTTGTGGCCGTGCCGCTCGTCATCGGAACGCCCCTGCGTTCGCCGCTGACCATCATCGCGGCCCTCGGCCTGTACGGCATGGCCCTTCTTGTGAGGACGGCCAGCGACGCCTTCTCCTCGGTGGACCAGACCGTGATCGACGGCGCAACCGCGGTGGGGCATTCGCGCAGGACGCTCCTGTGGACGGTCGAGCTTCCGCTCGCGCTGCCCGTGCTCGTCTCGGGAATCAGGGTTGTCGCCGTCTCCACGGTGGGGCTTGTGACGATTGGGGCGCTCGTGGGAATCCCCAGCGTCGGCACGCTCCTGACCGACGGTTTTCAGCGGGGGATAACGTCCGAGGTCGTGACGGGGGTCGTCGCGACGGTCGCTCTGGCGCTCGCGGTCGACGGACTCGTCGTCCTGCTCGGCAGTCTTCTCACGCCGTGGACGAGGGTCGGCAAGGCCGCCGGCGCAAAGGGGGAGCAGGCGTGAACTATTTCCTTTCGGCCCTCAGATGGCTTGCCGACTCTGCCAACTGGCGGGGCCCGTCCGGCATCGGCGCGAGGCTCCTCGAGCACGTGATCCTCACTCTCGGCGTCGTCGGGATCGCCGCCGCGATCGCCCTGCCGATCGGGATCGTCGTCGGCCACACGAGGCGGGGCGCGGGCGTCGTCGGCGCCGTCGTCGGCTCCGCGCGGTCGATTCCGACCCTCGGCCTGTTGACGATCTTCGGCCTGATTTTAGGGATCGGGCTTGACGCGCCGATCATCGCGCTCGTCATCCTGGCGATTCCCTCGCTTCTGGCGGGCGCCTATTCGGGGATCCAATCCATCGACCCTGCCGTGCCCGCAGCCGCGACGGCGATAGGGATGAGCCCCGCCCAAGTGGTCTTCCGCGTGGAGCTGCCGCTGGCTCTGCCCGTCATCGTGGGCGGACTGCGTGCGACTGTGCTCCAGGTGGTGTCCACGGCGACCCTCGCCGCATACGTCGCTGACTGGGGCCTCGGCCGCTTCCTCTTTGCGGGACTGCGGTCCCACAATTACCCGTTGATGCTCGGCGGATCGCTCGCAGTCATCGCCCTCGCGATCGTGTGCGAATTGCTCCTGTCCGCTTTGCAGCGGACAACCGCGCGCCGCGCCGCGCCCGCCCACGCCGCTTCGAAGGAGTGACATTGTCTTTCATCGCACGCATTCTCGGAAGGGTCGCCGCGAAGGGCGGCCTCAGGCGCCTACGCCCGGAAGAAAGCCGCTTCGCGGGCGCCGTGCAGGCCGCGTCCGCCGAACGGGCTCAGGCGACGCCCACGCTTGGCGCCCACGCGATGTCCGCCTCCGTTGAACGGTCCCAAGCCGCGCCCGCACGTCGGACGGGCGCCGGATCGCGCGTCGCGCCGTGCACCGCGCCCGCGAGGGCGCCGCGCTTCGCCAAGGCGGTCGCGATGCTCGGCGCCGTCGCCCTCGCCGTCGGCTGCTCCAACGCCGATCCTCTGCGCAGGCCCGACGGGAAGGACCGGGCCGGCGAAACGATCGTCGTCGGCTCGCAGGATTATTACTCCAACGAAATCATTGCGGAGATATATGCGCAGGCGCTCGAGGCGAAGGGCTACAAAATCGAGCGGCAGATGAAAATCGGCCAGCGCGAGGTCTACATGCCCGAGGTCCGCTCCGGCTCAATCGACGTCTTCCCGGAATACACGGGCAATCTCCTTCAGTACATCGACTCCAAGGCGAGTGTGACGGCCCCCGAGCCCGTATACCGCGCACTGGAGAAGAAGCTTCCGCGCGAGCTCACCGTGCTCAATCAGGCGCCGGCCGCGGACCAGGACTCCTACGTCGTCACCGCGAAGTTCGCCTCGGAGAACGGGATTCGCACCATAGGCGACCTCGCCAAGGTCAAGGGGCGGCTGGTGCTCGGCGGCAATTCGGAGCTCGAATCGCGCCCGTACGGACCGAAAGGCCTGAAATCGGCATACGGTGTGGACGTCTCTTTCACGCCCATCGAGGACTCGGGCGGCCCTTTGACGATCAAATCGCTGCGCGAAGGGCGCGCACAGGTCGTCGATCTGTACTCCGGAAACCCGGAGCTCTCCACGGGCGAGTTCGTGGTGCTCCAGGATCCGAAGAACCTCTTCCTCTCCTCGCACGTCGTCCCACTCGTCTCCTCGAAGCTTCCGGTTCGCGCTGCCAAAATCCTCGACCGCGTCTCCGCCAAGCTGACATCCGAAGACCTGCGCGCGATGGGCGCCCGTTCAGTCAAATCCGGCCAGCCCGCTTCGAAGATCGCCAAGGATTGGCTCAAGGGCAAGGGGTTGGGCTGACTGGTCGGGCTAAGCAGCCGGGTCGATCAGCCCGGCCGGTCAAGGGGCGACGGCTTTTCTGCTTGAATTATTTACAGAATAATTAAAGGGTACTTCTCCCCGAACGATATAGATTCCTTGATCTTTAACTAAGTGTTTGAAAGATTGGATATATAAATTGAATTATTTGTGTCAGGCCACCTAAAAACATGTAAAAGGAAGGTGATTGCTTGTGGGAACACAATTTGCTTTGACACTCGGAGCCCAGACGGAAGCCGCACGCTCGGTCAATGAGTCCGCAAATGACTTCGCTGACTTGCTGAAGCAATTTGGCGAGAAACTCGAAGGAGAGGTGTCTCCTTTGGCCTTTTCGGCAATCGAGACATTCGGGGAGGGAGTCGGCAAGTGGTTTGAAGCGGCCAAACCTTTCCCGGAAGGACTGGTCAACTATTCCAAGGCGCTGGCGGCAGTCGATTCGACGACGGCGGAGACGGACAAAAAGTCGACTGAGGAGTTTTCCGCCGTCTTTGAGGAAATAGCCGCATTGATGGGAGGCGACGAATGAGCGAGAGAACCTTCAAATACAACGAGGCCTCACTGGCCAACCTGACAACTTTGGTTGAAAACATGAGCGCGAATGTGGAAGATCTCATTTCCACTGCGCGAAAGAAGACTGAGGGCCGGATCGAAGGGTGGAGCAAGGAGTCTGTCTCTCGACGGGCTCAAATGGCCTTCGACCGGCGTCTGGAAAAACGCACCGATGAACTGACGCAGGCGCTTGATGAGGCCGCCAGGGCCTTGGACGACATCAAAGATCTGGCCCACAACACAGAAGTGCGCAACGTCGCCGTCATGGACTGAGGTAGTGAGGATCATGACCAGTTACGATTTCGAAGTGGACCTCGAGTCCCTCATAAACGCTTCGACGAAGGCCAGCGAGGCCGTCAAGCAAAAGAAAGAGCAGGACGTAGAGGACGTCGTCCCCACGGAGAGCGACGTCGGAAGCGACACCGTTTGGAAGGCTCTCGACGATTTCCAGGATCGCTGGGAACGCGGAATCAACGACATGACCGATGACATCGAAGAGGTCGCCGGACGCCTGGGGCAAGTCGCCACGAACTACGTCGACTTCGACAACAAGGCGAAAGAGCGCATGCAAAAGTTCGCCGAGAAGACCGACGGCCTTGAAACGACGGAATTGATAGGAAAGCAAGATGGGAATTGAGCATACCGGCGCGCCGACCTTCTCCATCTCCGGAAGCCCCTCGGCGATACGCGAGAAGGCGACGACGATGCGTTCGCGCGCCAACCAGTACCAAATTCTGTCCCAGTCGTTGTCGTCTCTGTCCACAGACGGATGGACCGGACGGGCAGCCGACCGGTTCCACGAGAAATTTTCCGTGGAGCCTGGAAGGTGGCAGCAGGCCGCCACGGGTTTCACGAACGCGGCAGACGCGCTTGATCTGTATGCGACGTCGTTGGAAAACGCCCAAACAACCGCCTCTGACTGCAAGACCAACTACGACGAGGCGAATCGGATCACCAAAGAGGCTCGCGAGGAATACGATGCCGACGTCGAACGCGGAAAGCAGGAGAAGCGCGAATGGGAGGCGGAGAACGGCCCGGGGACGTACACTCTGACGATCGAGCCCTTCTCCGACCCCGGTGAATCCATGCGAAACCAGGCCGTCTCCGATTTCGATTCGGCGGTCAGCACGTTGGAGACCGAAGCAGAGACTTGCGCGAGTACGATACGAGCCTCGTGCGAGGGCGCCCCTGAAAAACGCAACTGGTTGGAGACCGGGGTGGCCGCCGTCGGAGAGGTCCTTTACGGTGCCTTCGAGGCATGCCTAGACGTGGGCAAGCTCCTGCTGGATTTAAATGGGATCAGCCTGCTCTTCGATGATTTGATCCCCTTCCTCACGGGAGAGCTCACTGCCGAGGAACTTGCGATGAAATTCCAGCTGCGGGGCGAATCTGTGGTCGCCTTCGGGAAAGCCCTGCGGGATCATCCTCTCGAGGTGGGAAAAGAGATCGCAAAGGGGGTGCTCGATTGGGACACGTGGGCGGACAATCCCGCTCGCGCCGTCGGCCACCTGGTTCCCGACATCGTTGTGGCGGTTGCGACGGCAGGCGGCGGCACGGCGGCCACAAAATCGTCGTCGCTGCTGGCGAGGCTGGGCGCCCACGCGGACGACGTCGGCGACGTCGCAGGCGCGGCCCGCCGTGTGGACAGGGCCGCCGACGCCGCCGAGACTTCCCGGAAGCTCGACAAGCTGGATTTCACGGACGTCGGCAAGCCGCCAAAGGACTTCTCGCCGAAACCCGGCCTGACCAAAGAGGGGTGGGAGCACAGCGTCGACGAATGGACCGGGAAGGTCTCGGAGGCCAACCCCGGCCTAGACCAGGACTCCGTCAGAGGCCTTCACCGCTACACGGTCAATGAGGGTTACACTAACATGAACGGCGCCCTGCGCAGCGGGGGCGGATCGCCGGAGACCCATAAGCTGATTGAGGATGCGACGAGGGCCCTCGATCGGCTGCCGACCCCCGAACCGGGAGATTTGCACAGGGGGACGGCGTTGCCCAAGGGCGTGGTCGACAAGATGCTCGACGAGGGCGTTTTCTCTGACCCCGCATTCCTCTCCACGTCGCGAGATTCCTCGGTTGCCGCACAATTTGCGGAGACGGCCGCCAAAAATTCTCCCGACAACATCCCGGTCGAGTTCAGGATCAAGAACGGCACGGCGCCCGACATCCAGTCATTCTCGGCCTACGCAAATGAGGCAGAGCACCTTTACAAGCCCGGGGCCAAGTTCGACGTCGTCGAAATGGTGGAAAAGCAGTTCGGATCCAAGCAAGGTTGGAAGGTCGTCATGAAGGAACAGTAGTGCTCGATTCTCCATTCCGAACGCACTTCACCCTCAATGAGCCAATGAAAGAGGCGAAGCAATGACAAGCGACGATTTGAACCTCGATGCCTTCCTCAAGGCGCTTCTCAGCCTTCCTCCCGCTCCGGGCGTGAGCTTCCGCGGGTGGGTCCATCCGGCCGACCTCGGGACGGTCGACGTGGCGACGAAGCTCCTGACTGCGGCGTCGGTCGACATAGCGGTTGCCACCGCGGGTTTCACGACGTCGGAGCTGGGAATCGTCGTCGGGCGCACGGGCCGCGATCTCGGAGCCTTTTCGGCGATGCCCGAAGCGGAGGAAATCACGTACGCACCGGGCAGGATATTCCGAGGTTATCCCGTCGAGACGGTCGACGATCTCAGCGTGCGAGTCTACGAGGAGTGGGTGATCGGCGACGGCGGGCAGCCGGTCTCGATGGGAATCGACCCGAGCGAAGTGGTCGCCATGGTCTCCGCGATGATCCCGAAGGCCAGAGGCAAAGAGCTCGTCGTTCCGCGAGAATACTGCGAACGCTTCACATCCCCGCTCGAGTGACGTGTGCGCCGGGTCTGTTTACGCGGCGACTGGAGGAGTGAGATCTGTCAGCGGCTGGAGAGGCCAACGCGATCGTTTCCTGAAAAGGCGGGTGCGAGCGGCTCCTGAAAAACGGGCGCCGGCAGACTGGGCCGGCGCTGGAAAGAGCGGATGCGAGCCCCGTGTGAAAGATTCGGAAAAGGAGAAGTGCACAGATGTCTGATTCCAGGGCAAAGCCAGATGGCGCTGAGGACGCCGCTGTCGTCGACGCGGTCGCCGTCAACGGCGTCGTCGAAGGCAATCGAATATGGGTCGAGGAAGAGCCGTGGTTCCTCTTCGACGGCGCCTTTCCGGTGCGTTTCGAAGACGGGATGCTCGACTGGAGCCGGCTTAGCGAAGCCGAACGCGAAGAGGTGGCGCGAGTAGACGCCCACATGCGCGGCCTGTACGGAATCGGGGACGCGGCGCCGCGGACGCCTGCTCCCGCGCCCGACGTCCCGTGCGAACTGGGCTGGTTCATGCCGATTTCCAGGCGCAGAGCCCTGATGGACAGGCAGGGGCGCGTGCTTGAAGGCCGGCTTAAGGGCTATCACGAGGTTGCGGGGGAGGGGCGCTTCGCCCTTGAGTTCGCCGTCGACGGCGAAAGCTGGTTTCTCCTCAGAGCCGACGGGCTGCCGTGGGCCGCTTCGAGGCATGCCCGCTACTCTCGTGTGCCGTCAGTTTGGGTCGATGTGGACATGTGGCGATACGAAGGCGGCGATTTCCTGGAGATCGGAATCGACGTGGAGCGCCCCGAGAAAACGGACCGCGGACGGTTGAGGACGGTCTACATCGAGCGGTGGCCCGACGACGAAGCCAGGTATGGCACGTGCCCGGGTGCGGGCGAGCTTCGCGAAGTTCTGACTCCGATACGCTGGGACGGGCGCGCATGGTGGCGGAAACCCCGATGGCGGGAAGGCTTGTTTCCGTCAAACGGGAGCGGACGCGGGATCGACTATAGGAGCCTTGCCCCGGCGCAAAAGAAAACGGAGGGGGCAGTTTCGGCCTATTGCAGTGCGATAAGGCTGTGGGACGAGCCCATCGTCCACTACACCCGAGAACGCCAAGCCCGATGGACCGAGCCGATAGGCCCGGGCGTGACGCTCGAAGATCTGCGCAGGCACTACGAGTCGATGGGCTTGGAGTCGCCCTACTGAGCGTCTGAAGACGCCTTGCCAGGGGCTCGCGGGCGTCCTGGCGCGGATTCAGACCCGCTCCGCCGACGGTCTGAAGGGCTCCCTTCTCCGCTTAGGGCCCGAAAGGCTCCGCGCCGCCGACGGCGGACTCAGGCGTCGGCAGACTCCGCTTTCCCGTCGTCGCCGGCCTTTTGCTCGGCTCCTGACCTCAGACTTTTGCCCGTCGTTCCGCCTTTGCTGTGGGGCTTTCCAGCCGACCCGACGCCGACGCCGCGTTCGGCGAGGTCCGCCTCGATCAGAAGTCTGCGAGCCCGGGCCAGCTTGCGTTGCGCCCCGAACAGCCTCACGAGCGCCACGGTGAGGAAGACAAACGCGACGGCCGCCGTCGCGAAGAACAGCGGCGAGGCGATGAGCTGCAAGACGCTCACAAAGTTGTTGAAGAACACTGAGGGCTCCAGACGGTCGGTGCGTTGCTTCGGTGTGACAGCAACCAAGGATATTTTGCACGCTCGTTTCGGCCAGGGAAAACCGCCGCTCCGAAGACGCACCGGCCAAGGGGTGCAGACCAAAAAGGGAGCGCAGGCCAAGAAGGGGCGCGCAGACCGAGAGAGCGCAAGCCAAAAGGAGACGCGCAAGACGCGCAGCCTGAGGGGAGACACACAAGCCCGAGGGAGAGGCGTCGGCGGGCCGAGGGGAGGCCTAGAATGATCCCTGGGAAGGCATCGCCGCACGACGCCGCGAATTCGCTTTGCGACGCCGACGTGCGCTGCCGGGGAATTCCTCGGGCGTGCGCGACGTTGAAGCCGGTGGCGTCCAAACAGGAGGGTAGATGGCGAGAATCACAGGCTGCAGGCGGATCGTGCTCGCCGTGGTGTGCGCATGCCTCATGCTGGCGGGCTGCTCCCGCCCCATTCTCAAGCCGCCTGTGCCTCGTCCGCTCTCGGAAGGCGGGCGGGTCGCCCTCGACTCCCGCGCCAAGGGCCATGTGGGCGGCAACGGCTTCTGGACCAAGGACAGGCTCGCCCAAGCGGTCAGGGGCGCTCACCCGGACCAGGCCGATCCGCCGTCGTCGAATCAGCCGGGCCAGCAAAAGCAGCCTGGGCAGAGGCAGCCGTCGGCCCAGGCGACCCAACTGCCCGCTTCTGCCCTAAAGGACCCCAAGCTTTCGAACGTCCAACTCGGCGAGGGGCCGGTGGGCGTCGGCGAGAACTTCATCGGACTGCCGCAGACGGGAACCTTCTTCTACCGCACGGGGCCGCGCTCGACCGCCGAATACCACACGTGCTCCGGCTCCGTCGTCAATTCGGCTTCGGGGACGATCGTCGTCTCCGCGGCGCACTGCTGGTACAACGTCAACGCCCAGTCGGTCGTGTTCATCCCCCAATTCTCGTGGGTGGACGGCCGGGCTCAAACGCCATACGGGGTCTGGGAGATGTCCGGTTCCGCCATCCACATCGACCCCCGCTACGAGAGCGAGGGCGACGACGGCGTCGCCTACGACGTCGCCGTCCTCAGCGTCGCCCCGAACGTCGCCAACCAGACGATCCAAGAGGTGACGGGCGGGTTCGACATCTCCCTCGACGCGCAGATCGCCCAGCCGAAGGTGGAGATCGTCGGCTACCCGGCCGACGACTCCGACAATTCGACGTACACCGCCGCCTACCCCCGCCACTGCCTCAACTCGACCTCCGAGTACCGGGAAGCGGGCACGTCTTTCTTCAACATCAAATGCTCCGGGATGGCCAGCGGCGTCTCCGGCGGACCGTGGCTCGTTCCGAAGACGGTCAACGGCGTGACCAAGTGGTGCATGGTCGCCGTCACGGGGGGCGGCCAAGACGGCGGCGGATACACCGACGACGAATCCGTGGGCGTGCGCATGTCCGGATTCGTCACCGAGCTCATCGCGAAGGCCGAGGCATTCGACCTGTCGAAAGCCGGCGACTGGAGCGGTGCCCAGCTCATGGCGGCAGGCAACTTCGGCGCCGTGGACGGCGCCGACGACCTGGTCGTCTCCTGGCGCAACGGGACGATGGACGTCTTCCTGGGCTCGGGCAGCCTCACATTCCCGTTCATGGCCTCCCGGAGGGTCTCGCGCGGGTCGTCGTCGAACCTGCAGCCGCGGATGCTCACGACCGCGGACCTCGACGGCTCGGGCCAGGACGACCTCGTGTTCCTCGGGCGAGACGGGAAGATCATGATGCTCCAGGACCCGGGCTCGGGAGGGCCTCGCCGGCTGATGCATCTCAACCCCCACGATCCCCTCGAATGGGTTCAGGCACGCCAGATCATCGGCGGCGACTTCAGCCCGGACGGCGACCACAAGAGGGACGACCTCCTCGTTGTGTGGGCCGACGGCACGACGAGCGTCTATCTTCACGTGTCCAAACACGGGCTGACCAGGGACAAGCCGTGGCCCGTCCACGGCCTCAAGGGCCTGGTTGGCGGCGAAGGCGGCGCGAGCGGCCCGCTGGCGAGCGGGATCGACGGCGTCGTCGCGGCCGGGGACTTCGGCGGCGGCCGCCTCACGGACGTCATGGTTGTCGGCAGGGACCGCAGCGGAAGGTTCGCCGCGTGGCTCATCACCGACGACGAACCGAAGGGCAACCTCCCTGTCTATCGCATCACGCCCTATGACATTCGCGCCGCGGGAATCGATCCGAGCCAGGTCAAAGCGCTCGCGGCGGGGGATTTCGACGCCGAGGGAACGGGTTCCGACGTCGTCATCGACATGCGGGGGGCGCGGATGCTCATGCTCGCCAACGTGAAGGCGGGCAAGAAGCCGACGCCCTCCGACGTGACGACGGTCGTCAGCCAGTGACCGACGAGCGGCTTTCAGCCATAGCATCGGCGGGTCGCCTGAGGGCGGCCGATAGAAGCCGCCGACGGACACGAGGGCGGCCTGCGGGCCGTGACCGATGGAACAGCGGCCTGCCGGCGTCCGTGCGAGCATCGGTCGGCCGAATGCCGCTGGCGGGCAAGGTTTCCGGCGTGCATGCCCAGGCTTCGCGCGTCGTCTGGAGGGCGGCGCCTCCCGTTTGGGGACTCGTCGCCAGGGATTCGGTTCGCAATTTGTTGCAGACCGTGAAACAGTAGGGAGGTCGGCTCGCAAGGTCCTCCCGGAAGGAGAATGAGAATGACCCGTAGGCCGTTCGCGCGCACATCGGCCGCGCTCGCGGGTCTTCTCATCGTCCTCGGGGCCTGCGGCCAAACGCCGAAGCCGACGCCGCCGTCTGGCGCAGGCACATCCGCGACGGAGCCCGCTCCCGCGCCCACCCTTGCCGCCCTCAAATACGCACCGAAAATCCCCGGGACGGCCGCTCTCCTCGAACGCAAGGAGAGCGGCCCCGGCGAACTCGCGGGCGTCGTCGTCAGCGGAAAAACGGCTGTCTCTGTGCGCCACGACTTCAAGGCGAAGAGCTCGGAGCTGGCCGGATACGCGCCGGGCGAGGCAAAGGCCTTGTGGAAGAAGACCGCGGACGGCTGGGTCGACTGCGTCGGAGACTCGCCCACCGTGTGCCTGACCTCGAACTACGAGGACGGCGAATGGTCGGTGGGCGACCCGCGCATCCTCAATCCGGCCAGCGGGCGGTTCAAAGACCTCAGCGTCGGCCCCGCCGGCACCTTCCAATTCGTCGGCGTGCGCGAAGGCGTCGCCTATTTCCTCACCTGGGACGGAACGAAGGACGTCCACGTGACGGGGTTCGACGCCGACGGCGCCCCCGTCGCGGACAAGAACCTGAGAATCGCCGCGCCAAAGACGGAAGGGACCGAAAAGAATCCCTCGCCGTCGGCGGGCGAAAAGGCTTCGCCGACCCCCGGAAAAGCAGCCTCCTCCGCTGCCGCCAAGCGGCCGAAGACGCCGCGGGCTTCGAGCCCCTCGCCTTCGCGCGGCAGCTCGCCTTCGCGCTCGGGTTCGACGTCCGGCTCTCCCGCCGACGGCGCTTCGCCTTCAAACGGCCCGTCGTCGAACGGCGTTCCCTCCGGCGCGTCGCCGCAAAAGAAATCCGCGCACAAGCCGATAAAGCCCCCGGCCTCCCAAGCGACAGGAATTCGCGCGCAGATGACTGGGTCTTACCTCGTCGTGCGGACGGAATCTACGTCGGGCGTCTACTTCACCCACGGAAATCGCTTCGTCAGGAAAGATTTCGACGGCGCTTGCGCGGCGCTTAAAGACGGAGTGATCTGCGAAACCGAATCGGGCCTGGTCGGAATCGGCGCCGGGGCGGACGACGCGTGGGAACTCGACGCCGAGGTGACTGTGCTGAGCTCGGCCGTCGAGTCCGACTCCAGCCTTGCGGACGCCGAGGCGGACATCCGCTCGCGGCTTGGCCAGGCCAACGGCGTGGACGACGAGGCCTCGGGCGAGGACTCCGAAGCCTCGGCGTCGCCGACGCCGCCGGACGGCGCGGGCGGCAAAGCGTCGTCCCGCGGCGCCACGGACGGCGATGCGGCTGGCAAAGACACGGCGCGCCCCCTTCCCCCGGGCAAGCGATACCTGGCCGCGGGTCCGAAGGCGCCGGTGCTCCTTTCCGCCGGCGACGGGAAGCTCTCGATCGACGGCAAGCGCAGCGCAGCCATCGGCGAGGCGAAAGTCAAGGGCGTGGACCTCAGCCACGACATCGCCGTCGTCAACGTCGAAACCCGCGGCAAGTCAGCAGGCGAATCCAGTGCGCCCGCCGTCGTTTCGTCGATCCTCGTCGACGGCGACGGCGCGACGGTCGCCGGGATCGACAAGACGCGCGCCGACCAGCTGCTCGCAGGGGCGAACGGAGGCGACGTGCTGCGGCCCTGCGGCTTTGCCTGGCAGGGGAGCCGTTTGGTTTACACGGACCTGACCGAGGCGGTCTTAGGAGTCTACCGAACCGCGGGGAAGGGCAAATGACGATGCGGCGACCCGGCGGGCGAGGGATTGAAACACGGCCGCGGCTGCGCCGAGACCGCTCAGCCGGCGAGGGGCCGGCATGAGCGGGAAGAGCCTCGGCGCAAGCGGCGGCGAGCGGACGAAAGTCCGCGTGGACGTTTGGCTGTGGAGCGTGCGCCAATGCAAGACCCGCTCGCTGGCGACGTCGGAGTGCAAAGCCGGGCACGTCAGGGTGAACGGCGAGACGGCCAAGCCTTCGACTCCCGTCCGAGTCGGCGACGAAGTGCGCTATCGGTTCGAGGGATTCGATCGGATTCTCAAAGTCACGGGCGTCATTTCGAAGCGAACGAGCGCGCCCCTGGCTCAGGCGTGCTACGAGAATCTCACGCCCGAGCGCCCGCGCGTGCACATTCCCCTGATGCGGCGCGAGCCCGGAACGGGCAGGCCGACGAAGAAGGAACGGCGCGAGCTCGACAGGCTGCTCGGCCGGGACTCCAACTTCGGCCGCCTCGACTGACGTCGTCGGCTGAGAACGCTGCGCCAGTCAGAGAGCAGAAGGATTCAGGGCCCCGCCCTGCTCGAGGGCGACCGGATTCTGGCGAACCCGTGCCTCAAACCCGCCCGGCGGCGCGATTCGCTTCGCGGAGAGCAGACTCGCGACGTAGTAAGAGAACCGCCACATTGCCCACTCCAACGGCCCGCGCCTGTAGAAGAAACGCCACAGGCCGCATACGACCAGGGCGCCGACGGACATCCACAGCATGGCCTCCCAGCTGTTGTTCGCAAGGCTCGGCATCGTTCCGAGAACCACAAGATGGGTTGCGTAGACCGTCAGCGACATGGAGCCGACTGCGGCCAGCGGCCAAAGCACGTTGCGGGAAGCCCTGCCGATGAGCAGGCACAGCCCGGTCAGCGCGATCGCAAAGCCCCCCGATCCGACGACTTCGAACACCGTGTTGGCGTGAGGGTTGGCCGTAATCAGCTGCGAGGCCGGGTCAAAGGCGACCGGCGCCCAGTCGAAGGCGTGCTCGCGCTGATCGTTGTCAGGGTCGGCGGGAGGCGGATCCGTCTCGTCGTCCGATGGGTTACGGACGGCGGTGTGGCCTCCTCCGCCTTCCTCCGTCACAACGGCCCCGCGCACCTCCAGAGCCTCGTTGGAGTCGAACAAAGTGTGCGTGAGAGCGTAGCTTCCCCCGTATCCCAGGACCATCAAGAATGCGCCCAAGGCGAGGAGCTTCGCTTGGTATCTCGTCTCGGCGACGCATGACTTGCCGATCGCCATTCCCGCAAAGACGAAAGCCATGTAGACCAGCCCCGGGTAGTTCCCGGCGATGAGCATCGTCCATAGGAACGGGTCGTTCTCCTGCGCGACAAGTCCGAGCGAGGTCGTCAACCACACGATCGCCACAGAGAGGATCGGGCCGACGACGGCCGTCGCCGCCGCAGCCGTCCACAGCTTGCGCACGCTCCACGATGTGAAGGGCAGGGCCAAGACGAACCAGACGGCGTAATAGCCGAGGATGACGATGACGGGCAGATTGAGCAGAGACGTCAACATCGAGAGAAAGACGAGGAGGAAGGCCCGCCCGACGATGCGCTTGCGCGCGGTCGCCATCCGCTCGCCGGTGTAGGGCGCGTCCCTGCCCGTCAGGAGGGACAGCGATATTCCGGCGACCAAGGCGAAGAGGATGGCGGAGCGCCCGTTGGGAATGTCGGACAGGATCGAGTGGGCCGACGACCACTTGTCGTCGCCGTCGCCGATCGGCGCGAAGTTCACATAGACCATTCCCAAGACAGCCAGGCCTCGCGCGATGTCCAAACCGCCGATTCGCCCGAGCCGTCGGGTGGTTTCCCCGCCTGCGGACGCGGAACGGCCGCCCGGGCCGTCCGCCGCCGAATCTTGCGGGTCGAGAGCCGCCGGCCCCTCCGGCAGGGAGGCCTGCGTCTGAGCGGCGGCGTCGGAGTCTCCGGCGTCGCCGTTTGGGGAAAACGAAGCGGGCTCGGTGATGCTCATGGCACAAGTCTAAGGGAGCCAAACGGGTGAGGGCTAAGGCTTGCGTGCGGAAACCGGAGGGGCGAAGGCCGCCCGGGCTGGCGCGTCCGTTCCATTGGGCGCCGCGACGTGGAAGAATGTCGGGGTACAAGCGGGCAACCCTGAACGAGGAGAATCATGACGCCGCCGAAGATCAAGCTGGTCGATTCCGTCAAGGCGATCAACTGGAACAGAATCGAGGACGAAAAGGACCTGGAGGTCTGGGATCGCCTCACCGGCAACTTCTGGCTCCCCGAGAAGATTCCGCTCTCGAACGACATTCCCTCGTGGAACACCCTCAAGCCTCACGAGCAGCAGATGACCACCCGCGTGTTCACCGGGCTGACGCTGCTCGACACCGTGCAGGGAACCGTGGGGGCCGTTTCGCTCATCCCCGACGCCGTCACTCCTCACGAGGAAGCCGTTCTCACCAACATCGCCTTCATGGAATCGGTTCACGCCAAATCATATTCTTCGATATTTTCCACCCTTATATCCACGGAAGAGATCGACGAGACGTTCAGGTGGTCGGAGGAGAACGAGTATCTTCAAAAGAAAGCCAAGATTATCCTCGACTACTACCGTGGCGACGACGCCGAAAAGCGCAAGGTGGCCTCGACGATGCTCGAATCTTTCCTCTTCTACTCGGGCTTCTACGCTCCGATGCACTGGTCCGCCCACGCCAAGCTGACGAACACGGCCGACCTCATCCGCCTCATCATTCGCGACGAAGCCGTCCACGGCTACTACATCGGCTACAAATACCAGAGGGCGCTGGCCAAGGCCTCGCAGGAGCGGCGCGACGAGCTGCAGGAGTATGCCTACAGCCTGGTGATGGACCTCTACGACAACGAGGAGCTTTACACCGAGTCCCTCTACGACGAGATGGGGCTGAGCGAGGACGTCAAGATGTTCCTGCGCCACAACGCGAACAAGGCCCTGAACAACCTTGGATACGAGGCGCTGTTCGGACCGGACCAGACCGCCGTCAACCCGTCCATCCTCGCGGCGCTCTCGCCCAACGCGGATGAAAACCACGATTTCTTCTCCGGATCGGGCTCCTCGTACGTGATCGGCACGGCCGAGGCCACGACCGACGACGACTGGGACTTCTGAGGGAGCGAGGCCCACAGCCGCGCGAGTGGCGATTGTCACTGCCTCCGCGGGGCTCGATTCTTTCTCCGAACACTCCGGCGCCGCCGCGTAAGGTTGACGATTAAATCAAGCAAAGCCCCTGTTTTTCTTCCGGGCGTTTTCGAGGCGTCCACCCGAAGTGGCTGGTCGGCTCGGTTTGCGGGATGACGGGCTAAGCCTCTGTTTTCCTTACTCTTGACGTAGTCGCTCCGGTTCACGCACTTGGAGCGGCCATCCGCGGCCCGTGTGGGGATGCGGGCCGCGGGGCGGCGCGATTCGACGTCGTCCCGCGGAGCCTCGGAAGGGCCCCCGCGCGAACTGTTCGGAATTCTTGCAGACGCCTTGTGGCCGACTTTACATACGGGTAGAGTTCCCCATAGGCCCGGAGGGGCCGGAAAAGGCTGTTTAATCTACGATTGACCTATGCCATGGGAACCATTCCCCACACGTGCCCACATTTGAACAACGCCCATGGCTCAACACGCAAGGACAACTTCATGACAACTTCCTCACCAATCGGGGTCCGCCGGAAAGCGCCGGGGATCCTCACGCTCATTTGCACGCTCGCGCTAAGCCTCGGTGCGCTCCTTTCCATGCCCACCGCGGCGAATGCGAATGAAGTCAAGGTTGTTACCGGCATCACGGTCGAAAACACGTCGCGCGACGGCCAATCGACGCCGCACCACGTGTGGGACATCACCAAGGTGAAGTTCACCGTGGACACGACCGGATCCGGCGCAAAGGCCGGCGACACCTTCACCATCGGCCTGCCTGACTCGATGCGCACCCAGATCACGTCGTTCCCGATGTACGCGAACGACGGCAAGACCGAGGTCGCCAAGTGCACGGTCCCCGGCGGCGCGGGCCAGACGCTGACCTGCACGTTCACGGACTACGTCAATTCCCACCCCGACATGACGGGGGGCGGCTGGGTTCGGACCCAGATCTCCAAGTCCGAGGGGGTCGAGAACTTCACGTTCAAGGTCCCCGGAAACCCGATCGTCGTCGGGCTTCCCGGCGGAATGATCAAGCCCGGCGATCTGCGCGGACTTCCCGAGAAGGCCTACAAGCAGGGCTGGGTCGAGGGCGAGGTCAGCCCCAACCTCTTCTACTGGAGGATTTGGGTCAACGCCGGCGCCTACGCCAACAGCGGGCAGATCACGGTCAACGACACCTTCAGCGCCGACCACGGCGGGTACAAGCTCTCGGACGAGTCCGGGCGGCAGCCCGTTCTGCGCGTGTGGAAGGATTCGAAGAAGTTCGAATCCGGGGCCGACGCCGACGAGACGATCAAGGTCGGCCAGAGCGTCGGCGGCGGAGCCTTCCAGTTCCAGCCCAACGAGAAGGGCTTCCAGGCGAGCTGGCCCCGCCAGGACGGATACGTCTACGAACTCGGCTACTACACAGTCCTCAAGGACCCCTCGCAGGTCAAGGCCGGCGACGCGATACAAAACCACGCGAACGTCAACGGCTCGGACGTCAAGAGCGACGCCGCCATCGTGACCCTCGGCGCCGGAAAGCTCGACGGGGCCGGCTTCGGCTCCATCAGCGTGACCAAGGCGCCGCTCACCGGCGACGCGGCCTCGCAGGTCGACGCCGCGAAGGAGTACACGGTCAAGGCCAGCTACACCGTCGACGGCAAGGAGAAGTCCGACACCCTCAGCCTCAAGGCCGGGGGCCCCGCTAAGACGATCGGCTCCCTCCCCAAGGGCACGAAGGTCACCCTTTCCGAGATCAAGCCGACCGACGACGGAGTGGCCTGGGGCGACCCCGTCTTCTCCTCGAAGGATTCGAACGTCAAGGTGGCCGACAACGGCAAGAGCGCCGTCGTCACCGTCGGCGACAGGACGCTCACGTCCGTCGTCGTGACGAACAAGGCCAGCCGGGTCGCCACGCCTCCGACGCGGACCACCCCGCCGACGCCGATTGCGCCGCCGACGACGCCGGGCGCCCCCGTGCCCCCGGCTCCCTCGACCCCGGCGACGCCTTCGAAGCCCTCGCTTCCCGACACGGGCGCGGCGGTGCTCTGGCTTGGAGTCATCGGCTTGCTCGCTGTGGCTGCGGGCGGAGCCCTCGTCTTCCTCCGCAAGAAGAACAAGGGCTGATGGGCTGAAAACCTAAGGCTGACGCCGAAACCGCAAACGCTCGGGCGGGCCTCGGACGGCCTCCGGATCACTCTGGGTCGGAGGCGTCGAGACGCTCTGGGCGATGAAAGGCCGATGCAATTTGGCCGAGCAGGCGGGCTCCCCGCGGCGCATGACGCGCTCGCGGGGAGCCCGCCGCCGTTGAGGGGCGCCGCCGTCGGGGACAGGCGATCTCGAGACGGGCTTCCGTCAAGAAGCTGCGGTCGAGGCAAAGAGAACCCGCCGTCGCCGCGTGTTTCGGCGGCGGCTGTGCGGCATATCGCATGCGGCCTTTCGGCGGGCCGGCTTTCGCCAGGCGGCGAACGGGCACAAAAAACCTGTCCAAACGAACTTCCCATTAGGTAGGATAACGGGGACGCAAGCGCATACAAAGCAAACCGGAGAGACGGCACGATGGAACCACCCCAATCCAAATACATGTTGCTGAACGCCCCCCACCGTTTCCAGCTCAAACATCTGACCCCGCTTCCCCATCGGCTGATTGCGGAGGACTATCTCTCGGTCTGCATACCCGATATGCTCTCCCTGTTTCGGCACCCGGACCCGAACGTGGCGGCGCTCGCCCAGGAGGTCGTCGCGAACAACCTCAAGTCGAGGGCCACGGACGCCGTTTCGGCCATGCAAGTGCTCAAAATGGTCAGGAGGATGTTCCCCGACGAGCTTCGCGACCTGCCCGATCTCGCCTCGTTCAAAACCAAGCCTTTCGACTCGGGGTCCGCGCCGTCGGGCGGCGAACGCGAAACTCCCGCGGGAGAGGGGGAAAACGGCCGAGCCGACACGCCCGCGGCCGCGAGGGGCGAGATCGACCTGGACCGGGCGGGCCGCCTCGAGCCCGATGAGCTGGGGGCCATGCTCGGCATTGAGGGTCTTGAGGCGATGGACGAGTCCGCTCTGGACGATTTGAGCGGTCTCAGCCTCCTGGGGATGGTCGGGTTCTGGCCCATCAAGGCGCAGCGCTACACGCGCGGCATACCGGAATGGATCATCGCCGCCGCCGGTGAAAGAGGCCCGCAGGCCGTCGGGGACGCGGCCACGCTGCAGTACATCTCGCTCTTCTACAGCGCCGGGCTTTTCGACGCCGAGCTGGCGACCCGGATGATCGACTATTACGGCAAGAGAATCGTGGAATCGTACAGCGGCTGGGAGCAGTACCTGGCTTCCTTCGCCTTCGGAAGCATCGATCCCGACTTGAAGGACTTCTGGCAAAATCCGGTGGAATTCGACAGTATGGACGCCGTTCACGGACTGGCTGTCGCCCCGAGCACGATTTTCGAGGTCGCGGACTTCTGGCCGGCTCCTGACCTCGAGAGGCTGGGCGACGCCGTCAGGCCCCTGCTCCCGGAGGAGAAGGTGAGGGAGCAAATGAACTACGCCATGGCCATGATGCCGCAGACAACCGTCCCGTTCCCCGACATTGAGCCCACCCTCGACGAGGACTTCCAAAAGGAGCTCGACGTCGCCCTGAGCGAAGATCGGGAGAAGCGCGAGCGGGCCGGCGCCCTCGCCAAGGAGGTGTGGATCAAGCCGGCGGAGGAGCTCGGCGTGGCATTCTTCCTCCTTGACGTCACCAATAGCATGAAACTTAGTTTTCCCGCCCCCGATCCGGAGCACATGGCCGCGAACAACAAGTTCTTCTGGTTTCGCCAGAGGAACTTCGGCACGGCCGAGAACCCGATCGAAGGAGTTCCCTTCCTCAACGCCTTTGAGGGGCTCACAGGCCACTCGATGACGTCACTCGGCGTTTACCGCATCGCCCCTGACGTCGACAGGGGCTCGACGATGCCGATTCCCTGGGACCAAGTCGAGTTTTCCTGCACGGTCACGGCCGAAAGGGACATACGGGTGGACGTCAACGGCGGGACGCTGTGCGACGTCGAGTTCGATTTCGAGGCGCTCGGGCTTCCCGTCGACTACCGCATGGAGGATGAAGACGTCGTCAAGGCGGTGCTCGCCGCGCATATCATGCGGCTCCATGCGTTCTTGAGCGGCCTTCCCTCGCGCGTCCTGGACTGGCGCGCGAAGAACCTCGAAATGTGAGGCCTGCGGATATCATTGGCCCATGCCTACGAAGATTCAGCGCCAGCTTGCCGCCAACCCGCAGATCCTCGTCGTGTGCACGGGAAACATCTGCCGCTCGCCGATCGGCGAAGTCGTGCTGCGCGACAGGCTGGCAGGGGCGGGGCTCGCCTACGGCGTCGCCAGCTGCGGGGTCTCGGACGAGGAGCGCGGCAATCCGATCTATCCGCCCGCTGCCAGGGTTCTCCGCGAAGCCGGGTACACTGTCCCCGCCCGCAGCGCCCACCGGGCGACGAAGCGCGAACTGGCCGAATCGGGGCTCATCCTTGCGATGACGACGGGGCACGCGCGGGCCTTGCGGAGGATGTGCGCCGACGCCGGGGTCGACGCCGCCCGAATTCACCTGTGGCTGGAGTTCGACGGCGCCGGCCCGGGGGTCGCGCCCGACGGCTGCTTCGGCGAGGGCGGCGCGCTCGCGGACGAGAAAAAGACCCGGGGCCGCTCCGAGTTCTACTACTCCAGCGGCCGGTGGGACGTGGCCGATCCCTGGGGCGGCGGGCCTGAGGAGTACGACCGCACGCTGGCGCAGGCCGAGGCGGGCGCCGACGGGCTCATCGCCGAGCTCACGCGGGAATAGCCGAGCATGCGGGCGCCGCTCATTTCATTTCCCTGTTCCCAGCCTCCTGGGCCTTCTTCAGACCTTCGGGGACCGGGTAGGATCCGAGGAAGGTGTCGAGCAGCAAGGGAGTGTAGGCTTTGGTTCCCGCGTTGACGGACGGGCCGACGGGCGGCTTCGTCGTCGTGCCCCTCGACGCCTCGACGAACGCCGAAACGTCCACGTTCCTCTTCCTCCAATAGTCGACGAAGGCCGACTGTGCGGCCACGGCCCCCGGGAAGGAGACGCCGCGTTCGGCAAGGGGCAGCTGGCCTTCGGCTGAGCCCAGCCACTTGAGGGCCTTTGCCGTGGCCGCCTTGTGCTTCGTTTTCGCGTTGCCGACGGCGGCGACCCCGTGAACGGTGGATATGCGGCCCTTCGGCCCGGCCACCATGGGGGCGACGCCCCACTTGAAGCCCTTGGCGTTGTCGGCGACCTCCTTGAGGTTGTACGGGCCGGATTGGAAAAGGGCGAGCCTCCCCTTGACGAACAGGTCGCGGGTGGAATCCCCGTTCGTGTTGGTGTCTGCGGCGGGCGGCGCCACGCGGTGGGCGTTGATCATCGCCACGAGGTAGGAAAACGCGTTGTTGCCCTGAGGCGAGGCGAAGGCGAATGAGCCGTCGGAGGCCTGGTATGTCCCGCCGGCCTCGGCCAGGAAGGGGAGGTAGACGGCCTGCATGTCGGCCTGCGCGTTGAACCCGTAGGTTGCGACGTTCTTTGCGTCGAAGCCGGCCTCGCCCGGATGCCTGCCGCTCTTGTCGACGGTGAGCTTGCGCGCGGCCCCCAGGAGGGTGTCGCCTTCGCCCGCGTCCGGCGCCCACGTGAGATCCGAGGCGTCGACGCCCGCGGCCTCGACCGCGTCCCTGTTGTAATAGAGGGCGATGGAATCCCACAGCTGCGGAACGCCCCACAGCTTTCCCTTGCGCGTGTAAAGGTCGACGACGGGCTTCTGCCACTCCTCGTGGTCCGAGCCCACCGCGTCCTCGATGTCCATGAGGTCGCCGTTGTCCGCGTACTGCGCGTAATTCGAGGAATTGACCCAGTAGACGTCGGCCATGTCGCCCGAGGAGATGTCGAGCGGCAGGCGGTCCCAGTAGCGGTCCCAGGAAACCACCTCGACCTTGACGTCGATTTCGGGGTTCTTCTTGCGGAACTCCTTGAATGACTCCCTGTAGGCGGCCGCGGCGTCCTGGTCCCACACGCGGAAGGTCACCCGGGTTCCGCCGGCGGAGTCCGGGGAGGATTCGGCCGGGGAGCAGGCGGCGAGGACGAGCGTCGCCGCCGCAGCCAGCGCGGCGAGCTTCCTCTTTTGGCGTGTGAAGAGTCCATGGAGCTTCATGGGTGTCCTTTTCGTGACTCGCTCGAAAATGTGGCGTTCGAGGAGGTTGAATGCGGTGATCTTATGTCTTTTATCCTATAGAACACATTGGGCAGTTGTTGTATTCCATCCAGCGCGCCGCAGTAATTACGGATGAGTATGCGATGTTTGTTTCCGTTCGGTGGCCCGTGTGTTCATTGCATGCCCGGCTCGCATTGCGGATCGCATCCGGTCTCTGCGCGAATCGCTTGGCTCCGTGAGCCGTTGGGCTGTTCTGGCCCGCCGCCGTCGGCCTGGCGCGGCGCCCGGCGGTCTAGCGAAGCCCCGAGATCCCCAGGGACCTGACAATCTGGCGATGGAAGACGACGTAAAGGACGATGAGGGGCGCAAGCGCCAGGACGGTCGCGGCCATGACAAGCGTCCACTCGTCGGAATGCTCTTGCTGCAGCGCCTGCGTGGCCACCGTGAACACGTGCCACGTCGGTTCCGGGGCGATGATCGACGGCCACATGAAGGAGTTCCACTGCGAGACGACCGTGATGAGCAGGAGTGTGGCCAGAATCGGGCGGTTCATGGGAAGCATGATCGACCAGAGCGTGCGCCAGTGGCCTGCGCCGTCGAGCCTGGCGGCGTCGAGCACGTCGCTCGGAACCCCCTGGAAGCTCTGCCGAAGGAGGAAGATCGCGTAGGGCGAGCCCAGAAGGAAGGGGACGACGAGTCCCGCGAAAGTGTTTTTCATCCCCGCCTGGGTGAGCGCGGCGAACAGCGGGATCATTGTGACCACCGCCGGAACCATGAGGGTTGCGACGTAGGTCCAGAAGATGAACTCCCTGCCGGGAAAGCTCAGGCGCGCGAAAGCGTAGGCGGCGAGCACGGAGCAGACCATTTGGCCGACGGCCAAGACCGCGACCGCCTGCACCGTCACCGCCAGCGGAACCACGAAGTTCGCGCGGTCCCCGAACAGCGACGTGTAGTTCTCGACGGTCGGGGAGGACGGCGGTGAAAGCGGGTCGCCGCCGGCGAACTCCTCCGGGCTTTTCAGGCTGGTGAAGACGGAGAAGACGAAGGGCGCGACCGTCAGGGCCGCCCCGGCGGCGAGAAACGCGTAGGTCGCCAACGTCGCCGCCCACCAGCTCGCCGGTTTGCGCGTCCGCCCGGCCGGCGGTTTCCTTTTGGCGGAGATATGCGCGCCGCGTGCGCGCCCGGCGGCGCCCCGCGTGTCCTCATTCACGTTCGTACACCGTCCGTTTCGAGAAATGGCGCTGCTGAAGGAAGGTGACCGCCACGACGAAGACGAGGAGGACCACGGCCATGGCGCTCGCGCGCCCGATCCGGTTGGGGGCGCCGAAGGCGGTCCGATAGATCTGCGCGGCGACGACGTCCGTGGTCCCGCCCGGATAGCCCGGGTTGCCGCCGGTCAGCCCGTAGACGAGGTCAAAGGCTTGAAAGGAGGAGATGAAAGACGTGACGAGCACGAAGAACGTGGTGGGGCGCAGCATCGGCAGACAGATGCGCATGAGGAGCCTGACCGGCCCGGCGCCGTCGAGCTTCGCCGCCTCGACGACGGACTGGGGGATCGCCTGCAGGCCGGCGAGGAAGAACAGCGAGATGTAGCCGACGTTTTGCCACACGTAGACGAAGGCGACTGTCGGCAGGGCGAGGGAGGCGTCGCTCATCCACTCGACTCGGTTGCCGAAAAGCGCGTCGACGAGTCCGTTCGAGGGGTCGAGAAGCCATTTCCACACGATTCCCAGCGTGAGGGGCGCGCAGACCCACGGCAGGACGTAGAGCAGCTGGAAAACGCCGGATCCGGGAAGCCTGCGGTTGAGGGCGACGGCGATGAGGAGGCCGGCCGCGACCGCCGTCGGGATCGCCATGAGGGAGAAGGCCGCGGTGACGAGGATCGAGCGCCGGAATCCGGAGTCGCCGAGGATGTGCGCGTAGTTGTCCAGGCCCACGAAGCGCGGCGGCGATATGAGGTTCCAGTCCGTCAGCGAGGCGAGGAGGATGAAGAAAATCGGCGCGACGAGGAAGAGCCCCACACCCGCGAGGGAGGGGGAGAGCATGGCGAAGGCGGTCAGCCTCTCGCTGGGGGCCCGGGCCACTGAGAGGTCGTTCCGGGCCGTTAAGAGGTCACCGCGAAGATCGTTCCCAATGCGACTGTCACGCCGAGCATGCACGTCGAAGCGAGCATTCCCCCGGCCCACCCCGGCTTCGGCGAAAGCGGGCTGCGGCGCATGGGCAGGATGGGCGCGTCCGATTTGAGCTTGCGCGGCTGTTTCTTGAGCTTGGCCATGAGCTCTTTTTGGCGCGCGGAAGGCTCGTCGACGGCGGCGAGCTCGCCCTTGCCGGGCTCGACCTGCTGGAGCGCCAAAAGGGTTCCGGCCTCGGGGTCCTTGGCGTGCTTCTTGCGCATCCCGCCGAGGGTGACGATCGATCGAAAAGGCTTTGCGCCGTCGACCGGCTGGACGACGACGGGAACCCTCAGGCCGCGCCTGGTGAGCCTGGACTCGACGGACTCGGAGGTGGCGAGGGTCCGCGCGACGACGGGGGATCCCAGGCCGTCTTTCGGCCGCACGATCCAAGGGGCGAGGAAAAGGAAGGAAAGCCCGAACAGGAGAAGGCCCACGTACAGGACGTTCCCGCTCGTCAGGCGGTCGCCGTAGGCGAGGACGGCCACAGCCGTTCCGATGCAGTTGCCGGCGAACAGGCCGGTTCCGGCGCGCCGCAGATTGTCGATGGGACGGTTAGCGGGAACGACGGCGGAATTCAGGACGTCCCGGACGGGGTGTTGTGCAGACATGCGGCTCCTCGATCGAAGGGTGTGGCTCCAGTCTATGCCCTGCCCGCCTCTCGGTTTCGCGCGACGCCGCCTGGATTGAGCCTTGCCCGGACGGCGACTCGGCTGTGCGCCGCCTAGGCCGAGCCTTGCCCGGGTTGCGCCGCTTGGCCTGAGCCTTGCCTGGACGGCGACTCGGCTGTGCGCCGCTCGGCGAGGATCCGCTCGAGGGGCAGGTAATGGGCGCGGACGGCCTTTCTGTACCCCTTGAGGTCGCCCGCCTCGGCCGCGTCGAGGATCGCGCGGTGCGCCCGGGCGGTGTCTTTCAGCCCGGCCTCGATGTGCTCGGCGAGGTCGGGGATCACCGCCATGTGCACGAGCCACAGCGCCGAGACCATCTGCTTGGCGATGGAGTTCCCTGTGGCGTCCAGGATCCCGGAATGGAAGGTTGCGTCCTCTTCGAGACACCGTTCGCCGGCGGCGGCCTTCGCGTCCATGGCGGCCACAGCCGCGTGGAGGACGGGGTTCTCCGTTCCCTTGAGCGCCGCGACGACGTCGGCCGAGATCCCCAGGTCGAGGTACTTCCGCAGGGCGACGACGTCGGCCAGGGAATCCGCCCCGGAGCCCGATGTGAGCGAGGCGCGGAGAATGAGCGTGTCGACGAGGGGGCGCAGGGACATGTCGCCGACGAACGTGCCGCGCCCCTGATGGACGCGGACGATGTCGAGGGCTTCCAGCTTTCGCAGGGCCTCTCTCACGGACGAGCGTGAGACTCCGAGCTCGGCGCAGAGAACCGCCTCGGTGGGCAGCGGGGAGCCGGGCTGGAGGTCGTGGGAGAGGATGTAGGCGCGCACCGCCTGCATCGTTGCAGTGGAGCGGTTGACGAAGGGCGTCGCCGCGGCGGATTCTCCCCGCGGATCTTGGAGTATGTCAGACGACTCGGCGATGATCTGTTGCAAGAATTTGTCAGACATCATATGCTGAGTATACGCGATACCCCTAGGGGGCGCACCGCTCACTACACTCAATGGAGAGGAATACCCATGAATCGCAAGAGGTTTGGCGCGAGGGCACTGGCCGTGGCGGCCGCGTGCACGCTCGCGCTGAGCGCCTGTGGAGGCAGTGGAGGCGCCTCCTCGACGTCGAAGTCTCCGGCTCCGACGGCCGCGCCCTCGCCCACCGACAAGCTCTTGACAGGCGGCGACATCAAGGCCGCGGTCGCCTACGAGACGAATAACTACCATCCGTCGTCGACGTCCTCCGCGCTGGCGCAGGGGGCGAACTGGCACGTCGTCGAGGGCCTCTACGAACTCGACATGCACACGTACAAGCCGTACAAGGCCCTTGCCGCCACGGACGACCCGGTCAAGGTCAGCGACACCCGGTACGAGGTCAAGCTTCGCGACGGAGCGAAGTTCTCCGACGGAAAGCCCGTCACGGCCGACGACGTCGTGGCCTCCTTCCAGCGCACGATGAAGGAAGGCAACATCTATCTGCCGATGCTCTCCTTCATCAAGAATGTGCAGAAGAAGGACGACACGACCGTCTCAATCAACCTCAACTACCCCTTCTCGCTGGTCAAGGCCCGCCTTTCGCTCGTCAAAATCGTTCCGGCCGCGGCCTCCGACGAGGCCCTGACCTCCAAGCCGATCGGCACGGGCCCGTGGGCGTACGAGGCGATCGACTCAACGCGCATCGCCTTCGCCCCCAACCCGAATTACAACGGCTCCAAGCCCGCCAAGGCCAAGCACATGGAGTGGAAGATCCTCAAGGACGACACCGCCCGGGTGACCGCGATGCAGCAGAAGACCGTCTCCGCCATGGAGTCGGTGCCCGCCGAGTCCGCCGACCTCCTGAAGTCCGCCGGGGCCCAGATCACCGAGGTCCAGGGCTTCAACCTGCCCTTCCTCATGTTCAACACGAAGAAGGCGCCCTTCGACAACCCGAAGGTCCGGCAAGCCCTCTTCTACGCCGTCAACACCGAAAAGCTCATCGACCTCGGCACGTCGGGGACGGCGACGGCGGCGTCGTCCTTCCTCCCCGAAACCCACCCGAACTACCACAAGGCTTCGACCGTCTACAAGTACGACCCGGAGAAGGCCAAGAAGCTCCTCAAGGAGGCCGGAGTCAAGAACCTGCACTTGACGCTCCTGACCACCGACCACACGTGGATCACCAAGCTTTCGCCGCAGATCGTCGAAGACCTCAAGGCGGTGGGCGTGACGGTCGAGCTGAAGGCGCTCGCCTCCAGCTCCCTGTACAAGGACCACACCGACGTCGACAATCCGAATTTCGACATGGTTCTGGCCCCCGGCGACCCGTCGGTCTTCGGCAACGACCCCGACCTTCTCATGAACTGGTGGTACGGCGACAACAGCTGGACCCAAAAGCGCACCCAGTGGAAGGGCTCCGAGGGATACAAGAAGCTTCACGCGGCGCTTGACAAGGCCGTCCGCGCGACGGGCGACGAGCAGCAGAAGGCGTGGAACGAGGCCTACGACATCGTGGCCAAGGAGGCGCCCCTCTACCCGCTGTTCCACCGCAAGGTCGTGACCGCCTACTACCCGAAGAAGGTCTCGGCATACGCGCCGATCAGCACCACCGGCCTCGACTTCGTCGGCGCCGGAGCCGGCGGCGAAAGCGGAGCCAAGTGACCCACAGGGGCGGCGGGCGGCCCTCGCCGCCCCTGTCTTTCGCTTCCTCAGACCAACCCTCGCATCGTCATGACGCGTGCGGCCCGCAGCGGCGGCCGGACGCTCGCAACCACCATGCGTCAGGCGGGCTCTGCCGGCCGGTGCGCACCACCAGGAGATCCTCGTGAACAATCTCGTGAGACTCATCGGACGGCGCCTCGTCGCGCTGCCGATCATGGTTCTCGGCGTGACGTTCCTCGTGTTCTTCCTCATGTCCTTCTCGAAGATCGATGAGGCTTACACGGCCCTCGGCGAAGGAGCGTCCCAGAAGGCGCTGGAGGAATACCGCGAAAGCCACGGCCTCAACGACCCGTTCTTCGTTCGCTACGGTTCCTTTCTCTGGAACTTTTTCACCAGGGGCGACCTCGGCAGCTACGGCGCGAATCGCGCCTCCGTGAGCGACAGAGTCGCAGAAGCCTTTCCGGTGACGCTTCAGCTCACCTTCCTCGGCCTGCTGATCGCCGTCGTCATTTCGGTGTTCTTCGGCGTCGTCGCCGCCCTCTACCGCGACCGGTGGCCGGACAAGGCCATTCGCGTCTTCTCCGTCGCGGCCATCGCGACGCCGTCGTTCTGGCTGGGCGTCCTCCTCATTCTGGCCTTCGCCATCAACACCCCGGTCTTCGACGTTTCGGGCGAGCTCGTCCCCTTCAGCGAGGATCCCGGCGCGTGGCTCAACCGAATGCTTCTGCCGGCGTTCGCCTTGGGCGTGCCCGTGGCCGGTTCGCTCACCCGGGTGATCCGCACCGCCGTCGTCGAAGAGCTCGACAAAGACTACGTGCGCACGGCCATCGGCGCGGGAATCCCCAAACGCGTCGTCGTCTCGCGCAACGTGCTGCGCAACGCCCTCATCACGCCGATCACGGTCCTGGGCCTGCGCATCGGATACCTCATGGGAGGCGCGGTCATCATCGAGATCATCTTCAATCTCAACGGCATGGGACGCGCGATCCTCGAGGGCGTCAAAGAGAACTACCCGGCCCTCGTGCAGGGAGTGACCCTCATCGTGGCCCTGTCGTTCATCGTCATCAACATCGTGGTCGACATGCTTTACGTCCTCGTCAACCCGCGAATCAGGGAGGTCTGAGATGCGCCGCAAACTCACCGAAAAGATGGAGGGGCGCGTTCGCTTCCGCCGCTGGAAGGCGATGAACGCCGGAGCGAAGATCTCCCTTGTCTTCCTCGGATTCATGGCGCTTCTCGCCGTTCTCGCGCCGATCGCCGCTCCGCACGATCCGTACGCGACATTCGGCAAGAACCTCGAGCCCGGCACGCACGAGGTGTGGGTCGGCGCCGCCAAGGAGCGCCTGACGTTCCTCTTCGGAACGGACGGAAGCGGCCGCGACATCCTCTCGCGCATGCTCTACGGCGCCCGGTACTCGCTCGTCATCGGATTGGCCGCCACGGCCTTCGCGCTGCTGTGCGGCGCCGTGATCGGCTCGGTGGCGGCCGTTTCCCGCAAGTGGATCTCCGAAGTGATCATGCGGATCATGGACATCGTCATGTCCTTCCCGGGCATCGCGCTCGCCGCCGTGTTCATCTCCGTGTTCGGCACAACCCTCCCGGTCATCATCCTCGCCATCGGATTCCTTTACATCCCGCAGATCACCCGCGTGGTCCGCGCGAACGTCATAGCCGAATACGGCGAGGACTACGTCAACGCCGTCGTCGTCTCCGGCGCCCGCGCCCCCTGGATCCTCGTCAAGCACGTGGCGCGCAACAGCGTCGCCCCGATCATGGTCTTCGCAACCGTCCTCGTGGCGGACGCCATCGTCTTCGAGGCCTCGCTCTCCTTCATCCAGGCAGGCATCCAGGAGCCGACGCCGACGTGGGGCAATCTCTTGGCAAACGCCCGGGCCGGCGTCATCTACAACTACTGGTGGGCCGCCCTCTTCCCGGGCTTGGCCATCATGCTCACGGTCCTGTGCCTCAACGTCCTCTCGGAGGGGATGACCGACGCCATAGTCGCCGCGCCGAAGGGCCCGGTCGACGTTCCGGAGACCTCCTCCGACGCCGAACGCGAAGCCGACAAGATGCTCGTCGACCCCGTGGCCGCGCACAGGCTCCAAGCCGAGGCGCTGAGCAACCGGCTCGACGCCCTCAAAGAAATGGAGACCCTGAGGAAAGACCGCCACATTCCCGTTTCCGAGGAGCCGCCGCTGCTTCAGGTCAAGGATCTGTGCATCAAGTTCCCGCGCCACGGCGACGTCAACGTGGTGGACCGCGTCAGCTTCTCGGTGCGGCCGGGCGAAACGATGGGCCTCGTGGGCGAGTCGGGCTGCGGCAAGTCCATCACGTCCCTTGCAATCATGGGCCTGCTCGATCCCCGGGCCGAGGTCTCCGGCGAGATCCTCTACGACGGCAAGAGCCTCCTGGAGCTTTCGCCCTCCGAGCGCAACGCGCTGCGCGGGCACGAGCTCGCCATGGTCTACCAGGATGCGCTGTCCTCCCTCAACCCGTCGATGCTCGTCAAATCCCAGATGAAACAGCTGACCAAGCGCGGGGGGACGCGGTCGACGGAGGATCTGCTGGAGCTCGTCGGGCTCGACCCCCACCGAACCCTCAACTCCTATCCGCACGAGCTCTCGGGAGGCCAGCGCCAGCGCGTCCTCATCGCCATGGCGCTGACCCGCGACCCCAAGCTCGTCATCGCGGACGAACCCACCACCGCCCTCGACGTCACCGTGCAAAAGCAGGTCATCGAACTGCTCAACAAGCTGCGCGACGAGCTCGGCTTCGCGATGGTGTTCGTCTCCCACGACCTCGCGCTCGTGGCCGAGGTGGCCCACTCCATCACGGTGATGTACGCCGGCCAGGTGGTCGAGCAGGCCTCGACCGTCGAACTGATGACCGACCCCCGCCACGAATACACCCGCGGGCTTCTCGGCTCGGTCCTCTCGATCGAGGCGGCCTTCGGGCGGCTTCACCAAGTGCCGGGCGCGGTTCCGTCCCCGAAGGGCTTCCCCTCCGGCGACCGCTTCGCCCCACGCTCGAGCCATCCCCACGTGGGCAGCGACGTCCGGCCCGTCATGCGCCGGGTCGAAGGCAGCTGGCACTTCTACGCCGACCATCCCGAAGGGTACGCGGCGATCGCGGCGGCCGGTCCGGTCTCCGCCGGCTCTGCAAGCGGCGTCGGCCTTGTTCGCGGCGAGGGCGCCGCGCTCAAAGACGGGCGCCCCACACTCAAAACGGAGGAGAAAAAGTGAGCGCCGAAACCCTGACGAAGACGGCCGGGGGCTCGATCGGCGACGCCGCCGGGCCGGAAACCGCCGCCGCGGCTCGGCACGAAACCGCCGCCGACGTCGCGAGCCCCGTTGAGCGCGACGCCGCAGAGGCGCCCCGGCGGCGCGGCGACGGGCCCGGGCCGATCATCGAGCTCGACGACGTCCACGTGACATTCCGAACGCGGACCGCAGGAAAGTCCGTCAGGGCCGTGCGCGGGGTGAGCCTGAGGCTCATGCCGGGCGAGACAATCGGCATCGTCGGCGAGTCCGGCTGCGGCAAGTCGACCACGGCCAACGTCATGTGCGGGCTGCAAAAGCCCACCGCCGGCCGCGTCTACTTCCAGGGGCGCGAGGTCACCAAGCGCACGGCTGAGGACAGGCGCGCCATCGGGCGGGTCATATCGGTCGTCTTCCAGGACCCGGCCACCGCCCTCAACGCGAGGATGGCCGTCCGCGACCAGCTGGCCGACCCCCTTCACGTGCACAAGGTCGGGACGAAGCAGGAGCGCCAGGCGCGGGTGCGCGAGCTCATCTCGCTGGTGGGACTGCCGACGTCGGCCCTCGACGCCCTCCCGGGCCAGCTTTCCGGCGGTCAGCGCCAGAGGGTCGCCATCGCGCGCGCGCTCGCGATCAAGCCCGCGGCGATCATCGCCGACGAGCCGACGTCGGCCCTCGACGTCTCGGTCCGCGCGCAGATCCTCAACCTCCTGACCGACCTGAAGGACGAGCTCGGGCTGGCGATGGTGTTCATCAGCCACGACATCCAGACTGTGCGGTACGTTTCTGACAGAATCGTTGTGATGAACGGCGGTCAGATCGTCGAGGAAGGGCCGGCGGCGGCGCTGCTGGCCGATCCGCAGGATCCCTACACACGCAAGCTCCTGAGTGCGGCGCCCTCGCTTCTGCACCCGAGCGTTCCCGACGATTTCGCGTCAGCCGATCAAGAATCGCGCAATACAGCAAAGGAAGAGAGCACATGGCAGCCCACGCCGACTTCTGCGGAGTGATCCCGCCCGTTGTCACGCCGCTCACGGCCGATCGCGAACTCGACCGCGCCAGCTTGAAGCGGTCGATCGATCGAATGATCGACCGCGGAGTGCACGGCCTTTTCCTTCTCGGATCGTCGAGCGAGGTCGTGTTTTGCACCGACTCCCGCCGCAGGGAGATCGTCGAGACGGGCATCGAGGCCGCCGCGGGCCGGGTTCCGGTGCTCGTGGGCGTCATCGACGCCCAGACGGAGAGGATGCTCGAGCACGCCCGCGCCGCGCGCGAGCTCGGGGCCGACGCCGTCGTCGCGACCGCCCCCTTCTACGCGCTCGGCGGCCCCGACGAGGTCGAGGCCAATTTCCGCGCCATCCGCGAGGAGGTCGGCCTTCCGCTGTTCGCCTACGACCTGCCCGTGTGCGTCCACAAGAAGCTGGACGCGGACATGCTCGTCAGGCTCGGAAGCGAGGGGGTTCTCGCGGGGGTCAAGGATTCCTCGGGCGACGACGTCAACTTCCGCTTCCTCGTCCAGAAGAACCGGGCGGCCGGCAGCCCGCTCAAGCTGTTCACGGGCCACGAGGTCGTCGTCGACGGCGCCTTCCTTTCCGGGGCCGACGGCGTCGTCCCCGGGCTGGGCAACGTCGATCCCTGCGGGTACGTCCAGCAGTACGAGGCCTGCCGCGAAGGCGACTGGGACGCCGCGGTCCAAATCCAGGACAGGCTGGCGCTCCTCATGACGATCACCTCGGTGACGGAGGGCGCCGTGGGCTTCGGCGCCGGCGTCGGGGCGTTCAAGACGGCGCTTCAGCTTTTGGGCGTGTTCGAGACCAACCAGATGCCGCGTCCCGTGCGCGCGCTCGAGGGCAGAGACGTCGAAGCCGTCCGGAGGGTGCTCGTCGCCGCGGGGATGCTTGTGCGATGAGAGCGGCGGCGGAGCCTTCGGCCGAGGGGGAGGCGAGGCCTTCCGCAGAAGGACGGCGCCTCGTCCTCGACATCGGAGGCACGAAGATAGCGGCGGGAGTCTGCGCTCCAGGGCAGGCTTCCGTGCGCCATCGGGCGACCCGGCCCACTCGGCCGCGCCGCGGGGGCGCGGCGGTTGTGGAGACGGCGCTCGAGCTGGCCCGCGAGGTCGCCCGGAAGGCGGGCGGCCCGCTGGCCGGCGTCGCAGCGGCCAGCGCCGGAGTCATCGACCGCGCGACGGGCACGGTTGCCTCCGCCACCGGCCTCATGCCCGGCTGGGCCGGGACGGCTCTCGGCCCGGCCCTCGCCGAAGCCCTCGGAGTCCCCGCGGCCGTGCTCAACGACGTCCACGCCCACGCGCTCGGGGAGATGCGGTTCGGGGCGGGCGCGGGGCTGCGCAACGCGCTGGTGGCCGCGGTCGGAACGGGGATCGGCGGGGCGGTCGTCGCCGAGGGAAAAGTCCTGTTCGGCTCGCGGGGCCTCGCCGGGCACGTCGGCCACGTCGGCCACCGGCTCGGCGAGGGCTTCGCATGCCCGTGCGGGCGCGACGGCCACATCGAGCCCGTCGCCTCCGGAACCGGCGTCGTCCGCCTCTATCGTTCCCGCGGCGGATCCCCGGATGTGAACGACGGCGCAGAGCTTCGCCTCCTCGCGGACCGGGGCGACGCCCAAGCGCGAAAGGCCTTCTCCGACGCCGGCGCGGCGCTCGGAGAGGTTCTCGGGTCGCTCGCGAACTGCCTCGACCCGGAGGCGATCGTGCTGTCCGGCTCCCTGAGCGGGGCCGGCGAATACTGGTGGGCGCCGCTGCGGGCCGGCTATCGCCGGCAGGCCATGGACCCCGTGCGCGGCGTCCCGCTCGTGCGGGGGACGCTGGGCGGGGACGCGCCCTTGCTGGGAGCGTTCGCCTACGCCGCTGAGTTTCAGGGGGAAGAATGCACCAGGTTTCAGGAGGAAGAATGCACCCGTTGATCGCCTCGCTCCGAGGCCGCCTCATCGTTTCATGCCAAGCCTATCCCGGCGAGCCCATGCGCTGCCCGGAGACGACGGCGCAGATCGCGCTCGCCGCTGAGCGCGGAGGGGCCGCCGCGATCCGATGCCAGGGCCTGGCGGACATCGCCGCCGTCAAGGGCCGAGTCGAAGTGCCCGTCATCGGCCTGTGGAAAGAGGGTCGCGAGGGCGTCTACATCACGCCCACGCTGCGCCATGCGAGAGCGTGCTCGAACGCCGGGGCCGACGTCGTCGCCGTCGACGCGACGGGGCGCCCGCGGCCCGACGGCTTGACCTTCGCCGAAACCGTGAGGGCGTTGAAATCCGAGGGCGTCCTCGTCATGGCGGACTGCGGCTCCATCGACGACGCAAGGCGGGCCGCCGCCGCGGGATGCGCGATCTTGTCGACGACGCTCGCGGGCTACACGGGCGAGCGCCCTCGCACGGACGGGCCCGACGTCGAACTGCTCGAGCTCATGGTCGCCGAGTTCCCCGAATTCCCGGTCATATGCGAGGGGCGAATCCACACCCCCGAGCACGCCGAAGCCGTGATGGCCGCGGGCGCGTGGGCGGCGGCGGTCGGAACGGCCGTCACGCATCCGACGACGATAACCGGATGGTTCGACGATTCCGTGCGGCGGGGGAGCAAACGCGCGAAGCAATGAGGCTCGCAGCGTTCTGAGCGGTTCGCGGCTCTCGCCGACGGGAAGCATTGCCCATGTACTTTCCCGCGGGACTGCCGTAGCGTAATGGAAATTGCCGGTTGCCTGCCGCCCATATGCGAACTGCAAAGGAAAACGATGCCGCTACCGCGTTCTTCCGTCGAAGGTGAGTCCAGCGAGCCCCTCCGCGATTCGGCCAGACGGGAGAAGCCCCCCGTGAACCGCGGGCAGGGGATAGCGGTGGCGATCGCTTTCGCTTTCGGGGCGGCCGTGATGCTCGGCTGGCTGGCGTCCGACCGCGGCGGGGAGTCCGCGGACGGCTCGACGCCGCCGAGCGCGTCCGAGTCCCGCTCGGCCGGAGAAGCCCCCTCCGCGGGCGGCACGCGCGGCGACGGCGCAATCCCGACGGACGCTTCGACCGTCGACGTCGCCGGACTCAAGGGCAAGAGCGCCTCGCGGATCCTGGCCAAGGCGACGTCTTCGAAAATCGAGGCGGCTCTCTCCGACGGGAAGGGCTGGACGGGCGGCTCCCTCAGGGTCGAGGCGCAGTCGTTTTCCCGCGTCGTCGCCGGAAGAGTCGATCGAAACAAGGGCGAGACGGCCCCCTCGGAAAACGAGGCGGAATACTTCGTCGAGGCGTCGCTCAAGGTCAGGAACGCGGGCTCGGGCGACGTTCCCTTTTACGACGTCGATTTCGTCCTCGTCGATTCCGAGCGCGGCCTTGTCAGCTCGTCGAAGGGCGACGCGGGCCTGGACGAGGGCATAACTCTCAAGGGAGGCGAGGAAACCACCGTCAAGCTGCGCTTCAAAGTGAGCAAAGACCTGCAGGAGGCCAAGTTCTTCTTCGGAACGTCGGGCAGCTCGGGCATGGTTTTCTACGAAGTCAGCGAGCCCGTGACGCTCAGATGATCGCTCTGACGCGTCGGCCGGGCTGCGGTGCTCCGACGGTTCAGCTTCCCTGCGGCGCTCCGACGCGTCCGTCAGCCTGCGCGTTCTCTCGATGCGCATCCACCCCGCTTTTGAGGGGCGCCTCCGGCGTGTTGGGAGTAGGATTGGCAGCGCTCGACCCTTGCCGACGTCGGCGTCGCGGGCACAACTGAAAAACTTAACTTTTAATTTAATTAAATATCTGATCGTATTGTTAAATGTAATTAAAGGCCTTGTGTCGCCTTACGATCCATTTAATATTCGTTTTTATCCAGATGATGTTGATCAATCGTTTTAACCTTGTTAAGGTGGTCTTATGGAAATGGCGAAAGCGGCGTCCATGGCGCGAGAGCTGATGGACGGACATGGGCTGTGCGGGTGGCGGCTCGATTTCGATCGGGCTCGTCGCCGTGCGGGTGTGACGAGGTATGCTGAGCGGACGATATCCCTGTCCTCCCTCATCGTTCCACTGTGCACGGCCGATCAGGTGCGGGACACGGTCCTTCACGAGATCGCCCATGCGCTTGTGGGGCCCGAGCACGGGCACGGCCCCGTGTGGAAAAAGATGGCCGTCAAACTCGGAGCCTCGCCTCGGGCGACTGCGCGCGGCCTGCCGATGCCCCCGGCGCCGTGGATCGGACAGTGCCCGGAAGGCCACACGGTTGAGCGTTTCCGCCGGCCGAGGTCCCCGGTTTCGTGTGCCAGGTGTTCGCCCCGTTTCGACAAGCGCTTCCAGCTGCGCTGGGTGCGACGGCAGGGGAATGCGCCCCTGGACGAGTATTGTGCACAGATATTTCAGACTGGTAGGATGCGGTGCTAGCATGAAGGTGTCGATTTGCGAAAGCGCATCGCATCGATTGCCTGGGTGAGACACGACGATCGGATAAACATGACAGATTTTTCTTATGGATCCGGGGGACGGCAGGAACCCGGAGGAGACGGATACGCCCCTGGGGCCGGACCTTGGAATTCTGAGCAAGGGCCTCAAGGGGGCGCGCCTTACAGCCAATTCGGGCAAGGGCAGGCGCCGTTTGGGCAACAGCAGCCTTTCGGCTATGACGGGGCTCCTGCCTCCAACGTCATGCCCGGCGCTCCCAACGTCCCGAGCCAGCCTTCCGCCCCCGATGCGGCGGGTCAGCAGGCTTTCGGGGATTACGACTACGCGCCGAGCGCCACGCCGGGGTTTTCAAGCCCGTCCTCGCAACCGCCGGGCGGGGGGCCGTTCGGCGACCCGTATCAGGCGGACGGCATGGGCTACGGCGGCGCCGGATACCCGCCGGGGGGAATGTACGGCGGCGCCTTCCAGCAGCCTGGGAGGAGGGTCTCTCCCGCGATCATCGTCGTGGCGGTCATAGCGGTCATCGGCGTCGTGATAGGGACGCTCTGGGCCACCGGCGTCTTCGGAAAGGGCAGGCACGACGTCGATCCGACGCCCAGCATCACGACGACGGACCCGTCTGACGACGACACGACGGACCCGTCTGACGACGACACGACGGACTCGTCCGACGACGACACGACGGACCCGTCCGACGACGACACGACGCAAAGCAACGACCCTCAAGACCCGTTGGGGCAGATCGGCTACCAGATAAAGCCGGTGACGAAACAGGGCGACACCTACACGCTCCAGGACACCACTGTTCAGGTTTTGGAGTACAAGGCGGACGCCCGGGAACAAGTGAAGGCTGTCAACAGTCGAGACTACAGAGACGATGAGACCTACGTCGGCGTCAAGATTCGGTTGACCAACAATGGGTCGCAACGCACATACCCCTTTGAGTACAGGTTCTACGTCGGCGATCCGTCGTCCAGCAACCTCATGTTCGAAGTTGAAGACAGTTCTCAAGGAGCGTTGGCGTCGTCGAGGTACGTGGAAGTAGGAAAGCCGATCGAGGGGTGGGTGTACTTTGGCGCAGTGGAGCCCCCGAACGCCGGGAAGATGAAGCTGTACGTCCGCACCCCCAGCGATCGTTACCCGAAGAAGGTCGCCTACCGATGCGAGGAGCCGATAGGTTAAGGTCAAGCCCGCGCGAGGACCTTGGCGATGCGCTTGGCCGAAACCTTGCCGTTCGTCCCGAGCTGCTGGGCGAAGAGGGAGACCCGCAGCTCTTCGACCATCCAGCGGGCCTCGTCCAAGGCCGCCGCGGCACTCGGGTCGTATGCGCGTGAAGCGGCGGCGGCCCGCGCGGCTTCAACCTTGTCGTTCACGTCCTGAATCTGCCAGGCCAGCGCGTCGTCGCCGGATGGGTTCGTCGCGGCCTTCTGGATGCGCACGAGCGCCGCTCGAAGGTAGCGTTCGATGTGCGGCAGCCTGGCAGCGGGCGTTCGGGAGACGAAACCCGGCGGGAGAAGGCTCGCTGTCTGCTCCTTGACGTCGGCGAGGGTTGCCAGCAGCGCGGGCGAGCGGCTCTCGGTTATCCACCTGTCCACTTCGGCCCGCCGGGCGCAGATCTCGGCGACGTCGAGGCTGATCCGGTAAACCTCGTCCTCGTGACGCTGCTTGGCCCAAGCGCGCAGCTCATCCCACTGGCCGCGCGTGCGGATCTCGGCGACGTCGAGGCCGTTCTCCGCCGCCCACCTCGCGGCGAGGTTGCGGGCCGAAGCCAACTGGATGTCCGCTACCAGGGCCGACGTGCCAGGGTATGGGCTTCCGGCGAGCGCCAACGCCTGAGCTCCCGGCCAGCGGCTCGTGATCCGAGCCTCGGGCAGGGCGATCGCCGCAGCCAGCAAAGTCGCGAGCCCGCGGCGGTGCTCCCGCGCCTGGAGCGCAGGCTCAGGCAGAACATCGAGCCTGACCTTTCCGTCGGCCCCCGCCGCGAGCGCAGGGTATCCGCGCACAGCCATCCCGTGGGCGCCCGTCGTCTCGACCGACGCCGGAATGACTCCCCCCGGCATGTCCGGCCAGCCTTCAAGGCTCTCGCCAAGCCGCGGCGTTGCGCCCTCTGCCGCGCTGCAGCTGCTGTGCGCACTGGTTTGTCCGCCGGCGCGGCCGGTTGCACTGCCGCCGCGGCCCGACAGCCGGAAGCGCGCCTCGTCCAAGGCCTGCGCGACGGCGCCTTTGACCACGGATTCGACGGCTGAGCGGGTGCGCGGCGCGAGTTCCAGCTTGAGCCTTTCGAGGCTCGTCGATTCGTCGAGCACGGCGCCGCGTTCGGACCTCACGCGGAAGAGGACGGAGAGGTGCTCGGGCAGCCGGGCTTCCTCCCATGCGGCGTCGTCGATCCAGAAGCCGCGAAGCTTGAAGACGGCTTCGTCGAAGGCCTGGCGGAAGCTTGGCGCGCCGTCCTGTCCGTGGGCCACATCCTCCCAGTCCGGCAGAAGCGGGAGGATCTGCCGGGCGACGTCGGGCGCGGGGACGAGTTGGCGGCGCACGCGTTTGGGCAGCGCGCGGATCGTCCCCGTCACAAGGTCTTCGCGCATTCCGGGCACGAGCCAGTCGAACCCTTCGGGGCGCACCTGCGGCAGAAGCGTGACGGGAATGGTGACGGTGACGCCGTCCGCGTAGGCGCCGGGGGAGAAGGAGTACTCGATCGGCAGGCGGATCTCGCCCTGCCGCCATTCGGCGGGATAGTCGCTTTCGTCGGCCTCGGCCTCGCCCACAAGGAGCTCTTGGGTGAAGTCGAGCAGATGGGGATCGTCGCGTTTGGCCTTTTTCCACCAGGAGTCGAAGTGGCGGCCGGATACCACGGATTCGGGGATGCGCTCGTCGTAGAAGGCTGCGAGGGCTTCGGGTCCGGCGACGAGGCCGCGGCGGCGCATCTTCTCTTCGAGCTCCTGCGCCTCTTCGAGGGCCCGCTCGTTGTCTTTGAGGAAGGCATGGTGCGTTCGCCAGTCGCCCTCGACCAGCCCGTGGAGGATGAACATCTCGCGGGCTTCCTCGCGGGCGGACTCCGAGCCGGTCGACGCCAGGAGCACCGGCCTGTCCGCAGCGAGCGTCATCCCGTACAGCGTGACCTTCTCCTTGCACATGGCGGCGCCGTTGCGCGAACTCCAGAAAGGCTCCGAGTAGGTTCGTTTTACGAGGCTCTTGGCCAAAGGCTCGATCCACTGCGGCTCGATCGCGGCCACCGTGCGGGCGAAGAGCCTCGAGGTCTCCACAAGCTCGGCCGCCATGACCCATGCGGGGGTTCGCTTGCTCAGCCCCGAGCCCGGCCAGATCACGAAGTGGGCGCCGCGGGCGCCCTCGTAATCGCGCGATCGCTGCGAATAGTTGCCGAGGTTGGACAGGAGCCCGACGAGCATGGAGCGATGGATCGCCCCGGCCTCCGGGGTGTCGGCCCCGCGTCCGAAATCCCTGCACGCGGCGGCGACGGCACCGGAATTGGGCGCGCCGCCGAGTGCCGGTGCGCCGTTTTCCTCCGCCTGCCTGATCTGCCCGCGGCCGGGCAGGCCGATGGACGCCGCGTCGATGCCGAGGGGTTTGGCGAGTTGGCGCAGCTGCGCGACGACGTCGGCCCATTCGCGAAAGCGCAGATAGTTGAGGAACTCGGCGCGGCACATTCGGCGGAACGCTGAGCCGGAGAGCTCCCGGCGCTGGGTGTTGAGGTAGCGCCACAGGGTGAGGTACGCGAGGAAATCCGAGGAGCGCGCCGTGAAGCGGGCGTGCAGCTGGTCGGCCTGCGGGCGCTTTTCGGCGGGTCGCTCGCGCACGTCTTGGACGGACAGGGCGGCGACCAGCACGAGCACTTCCGAGGCGCAGCCGTTCTTGTCCGCTTCCAGGAGCATGCGCCCCAGCCGAGGGTCGATGGGGAGCCTGGCCAGCCGTCGGCCGACGGATGTGAGGCGGGCGCCGTCTATTGCCCCGATCTCGGTCAGAAGCTGGGCGCCCGCGCGCACGGCCCGCTCCTCGGGAGGGTCGATGAACGGAAAGTCGGCGACGTTCCCCAATCGCAGCGCAAGCATTTGGAGGATGACCGACGCGAGGGAGGTTCGCTGGATCTCAGGCTGCGTGAACTTCTCGCGCCCGTCGAAGTCCTCCTGCGAATACAGCCGGATGCAGACGCCGTCCGCCACGCGTCCGCTGCGGCCCGCGCGCTGGTTCGCGCTGGCCTGCGAGATCGGCTCGATCGGGAGGCGCTGCACCTTGGTTCGCGCGGAGTAGCGGGAGATTCGCGCAGTCCCCGGGTCGACGACGTAGCGGATGCCCGGCACGGTCAGCGAGGTCTCGGCGATGTTCGTGGCGAGGATGATGCGGCGATGGGGGCGCCGTTCGAAAATGCGATGCTGCTCGGCCGCCGACAGGCGCGAATACAGGGGGAGCACCTCGACGGCGTCGGGAACCGAAGACCGCCCGCCCGGCTCGATGTGCCTGCGTCCGAGCTCGTCGGCGAAGGCGGCCTGCGCGTCGCGAATCTCGCCCTCGCCCGAGAGGAAGACGAGGATGTCGCCCGGCCCTTCGGCCATGAGCTCTTCGCATGCCTCGACGATCCCGGTTGCCTGGTCGGTCGCTTCGCCGCCGCCGTCCCCGGCGAGCGGGCGGTATCGGATTTCGACGGGGTATGTGCGCCCGGAGACCTCGACGACGGGTGCGTTGAAATGCTCGGCGAAGCGCTGGGTGTCGATCGTGGCGGAGGTGACGATGACCTTGAGGTCGGGGCGCCGCGGCAGGAGGCGGGCCAGGTAACCCAACAAAAAGTCGATGTTGAGGGAGCGCTCGTGGGCTTCGTCGATGATGATCGTGTCGTATCGCGCAAGCTCCGGGTCGGATTGGATTTCGGCGAGCAGGATGCCGTCGGTCATGAGCTTGACGAGGGTGCCGGGGGAGACCTCCTCTGTGAAGCGCACCTGGTAGCCGACCTGCGCGCCGAGGTCGACGCCGAGCTCGTGGGCGAGCCGGTCCGCCACCGCGCGTGCGGCGATGCGCCTGGGCTGCGTGTGGCCGATCATGGCGGCCGTTCCGCGGCCCAGCTCCAAGCATATCTTCGGCAGCTGGGTGGTTTTTCCCGACCCGGTCTCTCCTGCGACGACGACGACCTGGTTGTCGCGGATCGCCCGCGCGATCTCGTCTCGGCGGGCGGAAACCGGCAGATCGGGGTAGGCGATGCTCGGCACGGACCTCTTGCGCGCCTCGACCTGCTCGGCGGTGAGAGGCGCGGGCGCCCGCCGCTTGTCGCCGTTGCGCTTCTTGCGGCCCCGCTCGCGGCCCTTGTTCCTGCCCTGCTCGCGGCCTGCGCCGTCGCCCTCGCCGCGCTTATGATTGGGTCTCTTATCCGAGCGCTTTCTTCCGGGGGCTCCGGCGCTTTTGAGGCCTCCCGCTTCCCCGCTGGGACGGGAGGAATTCGCGTTGGAACGGGCGCCTGACGGCTCGGGGCGGAGATCGGCGGCAGAGTTGTCTTGAGGCATACGAGCCAATTCTCCCACGGATTCCTCGCGACTGGCAGCTTCCTAGGCGCTGCGAGGGGCTTCGCCGTCGGGCGAGTCGTGAGAGGCGTCCTTCTTCCTTTTTATGGCTTTGTTTTGCGGGATGGCAAAGAAGACGACGGCGGAGGCGACCAGGGCGATCTCAAGCTGAACCTTGCGGTTGTCGCGGGCGATTTGGCACCAGTTTGCCCAGGCGCGCAGCTTGTCGGCTCGGATCTCTCTCAGGTCATCGGCGTTTAGAGAGCTTGTCCCGTAAGCGGTGTCGATGTAGCTGTCGAAGAATCCCGGCCTGACTTCCGCCGGATACTTTCTGAAGTAGTATTTTCCGCTGTTCGGCGTTCGTCCGAGAGGCTCGCAAGGAAAGCTGTAGCTCACGTTTGGCGCTCCAACCTCGATAGGACTGTAATACAACCAGGCGACAAAGCCGAGGGCGAGGGCTCCGAAGATATAGCGAATCTTGATGGTCATGTTCTTTCCCTTCCTGAATGCGCCGGGATCTACCCCCAGGGGTCGATTCCGCTGCCTTTCTCGATTTTTTGGTTGATTGATTCGAGTTCTTTCTGAGAGTTCGCGTCTTGACTTCGAAGGGCGTCCATGACCTTTTGGAGCATCGCCGCTCCGTTCTCAACGTCCCAAGCCATGTCGTCCATGAGCTTCATGAGTCTTTCCCGCATGGCGTTGAACGCCCTGCTCCTATCCCGATGTCTTCAGGACGGCGAACGCCGCGCTCCATGGACACACCTGCGGCTTGGTTTTTGTTGTTCCGAAGATCTTGACTTATGTTTCTCATGTAACCTCCCCCCGGTCTGTGCCCTCCGGTTATCTCCTCGATTAGATCGGGTTGAATGATCACGAGGTTTTGCGGCGAAGAAATCGGTTCCACCTTGAGGTCGTAGGAATCGCGGTCCTTATTGATTGTCTCCAGATTCTTTATCAGATTGTCGGAGAGGGCCTTCTCCCCCCTTCGTGATTTCAGCGTTGATTTCGTCCAAGTTCGCCTTAAAGCCGCCTATTGCGTCGTTATAGTCATCCGCAGCGGTCTTGTCGCTCCGAGATTTTCCTTCGACGTCGGAGGCTTGAAGTGCTTTGAGGGCGAAACTGGACAACGCCGTCTTAAGGGGCACTGACCCGCCGGCGAAAGCCTGAGCGCCCTCAAGGCTCCATTGGGCTATCTTTAAAGCAACCGACCAGGGATCGGTCTCTTCGCTAAACGCTATGTTTGCCATAGCGTTGCGCGTTTTCACAACGGCTTCCATCACCGACTTTCGAGCCTGTTTGAAGATGTCGCGCTCCGCGGTCAATGCGCCGCCGCATAACACGGCGATTGCGTAGTGCCCCGCTATCGCGTTCCCCAGTTTGTTCACAACTGGGCGATGGCCGCGCCGGACATGTTGTCGACGTTCGTGTGAATGCCAAAGAGGTTCGCGCTGATATCGCTCGCACCGGAAATGATGCCTTGCTGGTTCGTCGCCGTTCCCGACAAGTCGCGGGCCACCAACCTCCAGGAATCGATCTGTGTCTGGACATCGTCAGGGCCGGGCAGCTCCCTCCATGGCATTATGATGTTGTCGATTGTCCTTCGGACTTCTTCGAACTCCACTTCAAAGTCGATCTTTCCAGCGGGGTCTTCGTAGATTGTTCCATCCGGCTTGCGGCATATCCCTCCGCCCAAACCGTCGTCGTCTGGACGAGTCACCGTGCATATGGCATCGTCGCCGGCGGCGAAATGCCTCCTAGTGTAAAGATGGCTTGAGGGCTCCTCCAACTTTAGAAAGTTGTAATTTGAATACATGTACAGGTCGATTGCCGACTGTTGGAGGCTTCCGACGAAGTAATCGAGGTTTTCGTAGTCAGTCTCGTCGCGGGCGTCCCAGTGGCCTACTGGCATGATGCTGATCCTATCTTGCGTGATCGTTCAGGACTCCTTGAGCCTACCGCGGGTTCGTTTGGACTGCTAGGGTGCGTTCGTGTGTTATGAAACATAATTTGAGAATTCACATCAATGGTGTGAATTCAACGGCTTCCGCGTGGACCGCGGGGGCAAGTCGGTTAGAGGGCTACCTCGGCGGCGGTGAAATCGCGGTGCTTTGCGGTTAAGTGCAAAACACCCTAGCTAGCTGCCGCAAAGGTTCCCGAATTCAAGCGCCGCGGTTACCGTGTGCCCCGCGTCACTCGAATTGCGCGGCGAGCTGGGCCAGGCAGGCCTTCCAGAACTCCTTGGTCTCGGCGACCTCGGCGGCGTCGTGCAGCCCCGAATGCTCCACGGAGACCTGGGTGCGGCTCTCGCCGGAGGACGTGGGCTCGAGCTCGTGCACGCCCACCGTGATGAGCGAGCCGTCCGCGGCCTCGAGCCGCAGCGTCTTGCCGGGGGTCCGCCCGCGCACCCCGAACTCGCAGTCGAGCCAGTCGCGGCGAAGGTCGTCGTCGTCCAGGAACGGCCACACGGCCTCCGCCGGTCGCCGAATCGTCTTCCACGCGCTCGTGCGCAGGGGGCCTTTGCGGGTCCTGCCCTGGCGAAGCCCCCGGGCGCGTTCGTAATCGACCGTGAGCGACTGCGCCCACCAAGCGTCGACCTCGTGCTTGACGCCGAGCCAGCGCGCAATGCGCCTCCGGTCCCAGCTCTCGGCCCCGGCCTTGTCGAGAAGCGCAAACCAGCGCTGGCGCGACCTCCCGGTGGCGGCCTTCAGGCGATCGTCGCTGATCGCTGGATTGTGTGCCGGCGTCGTTGTTTCGCTCATGATTCCTCCTGGCAGTAGTTTAGCCACAGGGTGTGGCTTCAGTCATACTTGGCGGGGTGCGGATCTCCGGCACGTGTCCCTGAACTTTGATCGGCATCGACGGATAAAATCGATGCCGAACCAACACGCACAGTTAGGAGTGATTATGGGAGTGAAGTCTCTGGCACTTGGATTGGCCGCCGGATACGTTCTTGGGGCCCGCGCCGGGCGCCAGCGTTACGAGCAGATCGCCAAGGTCAGTTCGAAGGTCTGGAACTCAAAGCCCGTTCAGGCCGGGGTCGGCAAGGCGCGCGACGCCGCAGGGGCGGGCTATTCCTCGGCGAAGGCCAAGCTCATGCCGAAAGACGACGACGAAATCGAGGCGGCCGCCGTCGAATTCTGAGTCTCTAGGGCGGGCCTGACGTGACTGTCGCGCAGATCTTCACACACGCTTTTACCTTCTTCGACGTTTTCGGAGTGGTCTTGGCCGGGATTCTCGGCGGAATGGTCGCGCGCGAAGAGCGTTTCGACCTCGTCGGCTTCGTGGCGCTCGCCGTCATGGTGGCTTTGGGCGGGGGGATGCTGCGGGACGCCCTGCTGCAAAAGGGCCCGCCCGTGGCGCTGACAAACCCGTTCTACCTCGGCGGGGCGTTCCTGGGCGCCCTCATCGCCTTCGCCCTGCGAATGACGGGCAAATGGTGGAACCGCTTCTTCATCGTCGCCGACGCCTTCGTCGTGAGCACGTGGGCCGCCACCGGCGCGATCAAAACGCTCGACGCCGGCTACGGGGTGGGGCCGGCGATGCTTCTGGGCGTCATCACGGGGGTCGGGGGCGGAATGTTCCGCGACATCGCGGTGGGAAGGACCCCGGCGATCTTCGGCGGGAACACGCTGTACGCGACGGGCGCACTCGTGGCGACATGGCCTGCGATCGTCCTTTGGAGCCTGCACAAGCCCTTCCTCGCCCTCGTCTCCGGCATGGCCGTCGGCGGGCTGCTGTGCGTCGCGGCCCGCTGGTTCAAGTGGAAGCTGCCCGTCAACAACGACTACTCGCTCACTCAGCGCGTTCGGGTGAGCTTCGAGGAATACGCGCGGGCCAAGGCCGTTGAGCGCACGACGCGCCTCGACAAGGCCCAGCGCGAGAAGGTCCGCCTTGACAAACGCAGGGGCGAGAAATGGCGGCGCGAAAAGACGATGACGAGCCGACGCCGCCGCCTGCGCCGCCGCAGAATCCTGGACGAGTGAACGTCCTCCTGACGGCGCAGCCCTCCTGACGGCGCACTCCCGTCGTCGACCGCCGCCCTCTTCGCCGAATCGACCGCCTCCCTCTTCGCCGAATAGAAGTCCGCAGAGCGGAATGGAGAGTCCGCAAAGCGGAAAAGAGGGTGTCGGTATGCGGATCTTTGTTATAGAATCAAAGTGTGACTGCAGGCGCCTCACCGAAGAGGAGCCGCCACGCCCCAGAATCAAGCACTAAGGAGATTTCCATGAAGATCGGTTTCATCGGCCTCGGCATCATGGGCCGCCCAATGGCCAAGAACCTCGTCAAGGCGGGGCACGAGCTCTACGTCAACGACTTCCACAAGGAAGCGGTCGATGACCTCGCGGCCCAGGGGGCCACGGCCGTCGCGAACGCCAAAGAGGCCGCCCTCGCCTCGGAGCTCGTCATCACGATGCTTCCCAACTCGCCGCACGTCAAGACGGTCGCCCTCGGCGAGAACGGGATCGCCGAAGGCGCGCACGAAGGCCTCGTCTACGTCGACATGTCCTCCATCGCTCCTCTCGTTTCGCGCGAGGTCCACGACGAACTGGCCAAAGTCGGCATCCCCATGCTCGACGCGCCGGTCTCCGGCGGCGAGCCCAAGGCGATCGACGGCACCCTGGCCGTCATGGTCGGCGGCGACAAGGCGGTGTTCGAGAAGGTCGCGCCCGTCCTCGACGTCATGGCCGGATCGGTCACCTACGTCGGCGCCATCGGGGCCGGCAACATCGCAAAGCTCGCCAACCAGACGATCGTCGCCGTCAACATCGCCGCGTGCGCGGAGGCCTTCGTGCTGGCGCAGAAGGCCGGCGTGGACCCCGAGGCCGTGTTCCAGGCGATCCGCGGCGGCCTCGCCGGGTCGACCGTCATGGACGCCAAGGTTCCGATGATGCTCGCCCGGAATTTCGCCCCGGGCTTCCGCATCAACCTGCACATCAAGGACCTCAACAACGTCCTCGACACCGGCCACGGCGTGAACTCGCCGCTGCCGCTGACCGCAGCGGTCCGCGACATGATGAGCGTGCTCCAGGGCGACGGCTTCGACACCGACGACCATTCCGGCCTGCTCAAGTACTACGAGAAGCTCTCCGACATCGAGCTTCGCCCCGGCGCGCCCGAGGAGTGACGCGCCCGAAGCCCGGCATCCGCGCGTCTCGCGGGTCGGCGCGCATCCAATCCGCGAGAGGCGCGGGCTCGGAGAAACTCGGCCGGGAGCGTAGCCGCAGGAGGTTCAATTGAAGATCGTATGCGCGCCCGACAGTTTCAAGGAGTCGATGAGCGCCGCCGAAGCCGCGGCCGCATTGGCCGAGGGCGTGCGCAGAGTCGCGCCCGACGCCGAGTGCGTGGAGATTCCCATGGCCGACGGCGGCGAAGGCTTCACCGAGTCCCTCGCCGACGCGCTCGGCCTTTCCGCCGTCGAAGCGCCGGTGCTCGACGCCTACGGGCGCCCCGCCCTCGCCCGTTTCGCCCTCGCCGACGGGCTGGCCGTCATGGAGTGCGCCCAGGCCATCGGCCTGGGAATGGTTCCGCCGGAGCGCCGCCGCATCCGCGAGGCCAGCACGTTCGGCGTCGGCCAGATGATCCTCGCCGCGCTTGACGGCGGGGCGCGCGAGTTCCTTTTCGGCATCGGCGGCTCGGCCACGAACGACGGCGGGGCCGGGATGCTGCGCGCCCTCGGAGTGCGCTTCCTCGACGCCGAAGGCCGCGAGCTCGACGGCTCCCCCGCCTCCCTCGCGAGGCTCGAATCAATCGACGCCTCCGGGCTCGATCCGCGGGCCGCGGCGGCGGCCTTCAAGATCGCCTGCGACGTTGACAACCCCCTGCTCGGCCCGCGCGGATCTTCCGCCGTTTACGGGCCGCAAAAGGGCGCGTCCCCGGAAGACGTCGCCTTCTTGGACGGGACCCTGGAGCGCCTGGCGAGGACCGCCGGGCACCTCGACTCCTTCGCCGCGGCCCCGGGGGCGGGCGCCGCCGGGGGGCTGGGCTACGCCTTCTCCGCGTTTCTCGGCGGCGAGCTGCAGTCCGGGGCGGACCTCGTCGTGGAAGCCGTCGGACTGGCGGAAGCCGTCAAGGGGGCCGACTTCGTCTTCACCGGCGAAGGGGCGATGGACAGGCAGACGCTCATGGGCAAAACCCTGTCGGGAGTCGCGCGGGCGGCCGCGGGCGTGCCGATCGTCGCCTTCGCCGGGCGGCTCGGCGAAGGCGTGGAGGAGCTGTACAGCCACGGCTTCGTCGGCCTCGTGCCGATCGTCGCGGGCGTGACCACCCTGGAGGAGGCGCTCGCGGGCGGACGCGAGGCCCTGGCCGACGCCGCCGAAAGGACGACGCGGCTCCTGCTGGCGGGCGCGGCTCGGATGCCGTGAGCGCTCACGGTCGATTCGCTGTGAACAGTGCCTTCTTGCATTAAAGCGACCAAAATTCGGTACATATATGCATTGTTCACGGCTTTGCGTCGTGACCGTGCATGCTTCCCGCCGCGGCGCCAGGGCTTTGACCCCTCGGAGCAGGGAGTGTAACCTGGGTCTCGTTAGGCAACCCTTACCGGCAGATGTCAGGGAGGCGCTCACGTGAGTGAAAATCGCGAGGCAAAGGCGCGAAGCAGCCTCGAAAAGGCGAGGGCGGGGCAGGCCGCCGTCAAGCGGCTGTCCCGCCCGGTCAGGGGGTGGATCGGCGTCGCACAGCTCCTCACGGTCGCATCGGCCGTGCTCGGCGTCGTGCCCTACATCGCCCTCGTCCGCCTGGGGGACCTTCTGCTGAGCGCCTACCGAACGGATTCGCCGGTCGACGCGGATCGGGCCCGCGGAGTCCTCATGCTCCTTCTGGCCGCCTACGGCGCCCGGCTCGGCCTCTACTTCGTCGCGCTCCTCCTCACACACGCGGCAGACCTCAAAATGCGCGACGGCCTGCGCCGCTCGATCGTGGAGCGGCTTTCGCGCGCGCCTCTTGCGTGGTTCTCCGACAAGGGCTCGGGCGCTGTGCGCAAGGCGGTGCAGGACGACGCCTCGATGGTCCACACGGTCATAGCCCACGGCCCCGTCGACAAGGCGAACGCCCTCGTCTCGCCGCTCGCCCTGCTCGTGTACGTCTTCACGCTCGACTGGCGCCTGGGCCTGCTGTCCATATGCACGGTGCCGATGTACGGGCTCACCTACAGCCTGACATTGAGGGGCATGACGGAGAAGACGGCGGAAATGGACGGGAAACTCGAAAGGGTCTCCTCCACGATGGTCGAGTTCATCGCCGGAATCGCGGTGGTCAAGGCCTTCGGCAGGGTCGGCCATGCGCACGCGAACTACATAGAGCAGGCTGAGAAATTCGGAAAGTTCTACAGGGCCTGGGCGATGCCGCTCGTGACGACCGCGGCCCTGTCCCAAATGTGGATTTCGATTCCGGTGCTGCTGTTCGTCAATCTGGGAGGCGGCGCTTTGCTCATCGACGCCGGCGCCGTCGACGTCCCGCAGGCGCTCGCCGCCACGCTCATCGCGCTCGTCCTGCCGGGAACGATCATGACTGTCACAACGATCGTCTGGTCCTACCAGAGGGCGGGCGGCGCCGCCGTCCGACTGTGCGAGATGCTCGACGTCCCCGTGCTTCCGAGCGCCGAAAATCCGCGCAAGCCCGACGGGATCCGGGTGCGCGTCGACGACGTCGAATACTCCTACGGGCAGACCAAAGCGCTCAAAGGCGTCTCCCTCACCCTCGAGCCCGGGACGGTCACCGCGTTGCTCGGCCCGTCCGGCTCCGGCAAGAGCACTCTCGCCACGCTCATCGCCCGCTTCGACGACCCCGACTCCGGGTCGATATCCATCGGCGGCGTCGACCTGCGCGAGATGTCGCAGGAGACCCTTTTCTCCACGGTTTCCTTCGTGCTCCAAGACGCGCAGCTGCTTGAGGCGAGCGTGCGCGACAACATCGCCCTGGGCAAGCCGGACGCGAGCATCGAGGAGGTGCGCGAGGCCGCGAGGGTCGCAAGGATCGACGACGTCGTCATGGCGCTCCCGAGGGGGTATGACACCGTCATCGGCGGCGACACGGACCTTTCCGGAGGACAGGAGCAGCGGATCGCCATCGCGCGGGCCGTGCTGCTCGATACGCCCGTTCTCATTCTCGACGAGGCGACGGCGATGGCCGACCCCGAGTCAGAAGCCGAGATTCAACAGGCCTTGACCGCGCTGGCGAAGGGGAAAACGGTTCTTGTGATCGCCCACAGGCCGGGATCGATACGGGGCGCCGATCAGATCGTCGTCCTCGAAGGCGGCCGGGTGCGCGCCGCGGAAGGGAAGGAAGGAAAATGAGCGGCTCCCGGGCGTTTTTCTCCAGTTTCAGGCGGCTGATGGACCGCGAGTCCTGGGCGATGGTCACCCGCGCGCTCGTCATCGCCGCCGCGAGCGGGGCCCTGACCGGATTGGCGCTGCTCGCGCTTCTTCCGGCGTCGGTGGCCCTCGAATCGGGCGGCGCGGGCGGGTGGCTGGCCGTTCTCGCCTGTGTGGGCGCGGCCGCGGCGATCCTCGAGTTTATGCAGACCCGCACGGGGTACCGGGGCGCCCTCGGGTTCATGCGCACCCTTCACCACGCCGTGGGCGACAAGATCGCGACCTTGCCCCTGGGATGGTTCAAGGCGGACACGGCGGGAAGGCTCTCGCGCCTGGCCTCCCAGGAGCTCGTCAACCTCGCCGAGGCGACGGGCCATTTTCTGTACTCGATGTTCTCCAACGCGGCCTCCGTCATCGTCGTCTGGGTCGGCGCGTGGTTCTGGGATTGGCGCCTGGGCCTGCTCATGACTTTCGCCGCGCCGCTGCTCGCGCTGTTTTTGAACGTGGCCAGGCGGCTGACCGCGCGGGGGCACGCCTTGACCGAGCCGACCGAGGAGGAGCTCGCCTCCCGCATCGTCGAGTTCTCCCGCTGCCAGGGCGCTCTGAGGTCATGCAACGCCGCCTCTGCCGGGCTGGAAAATGCATTTTCAACGAACGCCAAAGCGGGCCGCGCCGCCATGCTGTGGTCGTCGTTGGGTCTGCTGCTGTCCGGAATGTTCACGCAGATCATCGTCACGTCGATGGTCTATCTCGTCGGCCTGCTGGCCATCGGAGGCGAGTTCCAGCCGCTGCAGGCGATCGCGACCATCGGCATGTGCCTGCGTTTCACGACGATGCTCGACGCCGTCTCCAACGGCCTTTTCGGCCTGGAGGAGCGCCGCCAAAGCCTGATCGCCATAGACGAGGTCATGGACGCGCCGTCGCAGGCGGTCCCCGAGGTTTCCAAGAAGCAGACGGACCCCGGCGCGGTGGCCCTTCGCGACGTCGATTTCGCGTATGAAAGCGAGCACCCGGTGCTGCGCGGCGTGACCTTCGAGGTTCCCGCCCGGTCGATGTGCGCGATCGTGGGGCCGTCGGGGTCGGGCAAAACGACCATCGCCCGTCTCATCTCCCGTTTCTACGACGTCGACGCGGGCTCCGTGGCCGTCGGCGGCGCGGACGTCAGGGAACTGACTGCCGAGGACCTCATGGCCCAGCTCTCGATGGTTTTCCAGGACGTTTACCTTTTCGACGACACGTTGGAGGCGAACATCCGCATCGGCTCTCCCGAGGCCGACGACGCCGAACTGCGCCGCGCGGCCGATCTGGCCGGGGTGACCGAGATTGTCCAGCGCCTCCCGGAGGGGTGGAGCTCGCGGGTCGGCGAGGGCGGGCGCAGCCTTTCCGGGGGCGAGCGTCAGCGCGTGTCGGTTGCCCGGGCGTTGCTCAAACGCGCGCCCATCGTCCTCTTCGACGAGGCGACGAGCGCCCTTGACGCCGAGAACGAGGCGCACATCGTCGAGGCGATGGAGGAGCTGCGGCGCCATTCGACCCTTCTCGTCATCGCCCACAAGCTCGAGACGATCCTCGCCGCGGACAAGGTGATCGTGCTCAATTCCCGAGGCGAGGTCGCGCAGGAGGGCACGCACGAGCAGCTGATCGCCGTGCCCGGCACGTACGCCGATTTCTGGGCCCAGCGCGAATCCGCCGCGGGGTGGCGCTTGGTGTGACGTTGCGTCATATGCCCGCTCGCCAGCGGGCGAGAAGCTCGTACCCGTCGCGGCCGTAGATTGTGGGCACGTGGCGGCTGGCGTGGCCGGCGAGTTTGCCTTCGCGGTTTCCCGGCATCCCGTGGGTGAGCACTTGTTCGACGGCGTCGAGTTGGCGCAGCGCGATGAATTCGACGCGGGAGGGGTGCTCGCGCGCCAGGTCCGCGTAGATGAGCGGGTCGTGCTGCCCGTCGTCGCCTACGAGGATCCATTTGATGTGCGGAAACATGATGAGGAGGTTGCGCAGCTGCGTCCTTTTGTGCTCTTGGCCGGAGCGGAAGAGGCCGGTTGGCGTGGGGCCCCAGTCGGTGAGGAGCAGGGGGCCGTCGGGGAGGTCGTGTTCGAGGATGAACTGGCTGAGGGTGGGCGCCGTGTTCCACGCGCCCGTCGACAGGTAGAAGACGGGTGAGCCCGGCTCGATGATCGCTCTGTAAAATTCCGCGATTCCCGGCACGGCTTTGCGGGCGTTGGTGTGCAGCACGAACGAGTTCCAGAGCGCGAGCATCGGGCGGGGGAGCCAGGTGATCATGATCGTGTCGTCGACGTCGGAGATGATTCCCGTGTTCACGCCAGGGTCGACGACGATGACCGGCGCCTGCACCGGATCGCCCGCGGCGGGGGCGATCGTTGCGCAGTGGCGCCCGGGTTCGAGCCCGTGGTCCTCGATGAGGAGGTCGATGTAGCCCGACTCCGATGTGAAGGTCTCGACGTCGTGCCCGTTGAGGGTGACGGTGACGGGGAGGTACCCGACTTGGGTGGTGAAGAACTGGCGCCACCCGCGTTTGGCCTGCTGCGCGAAGGCCATCTGCCAGTCCGTCGCGTGGGGGTTCGCCATGAGCGCCCGGGCCATGACGCGGACGGCCGACGTCGAACCGTACCCCGTGTACGGGTACAACCGCGGAAGCCACCCCTTTTTGCGGCGGGAGACGATCCCGCGGCGGTTGTTCTCACGTTCGATCTGACGGACGATGTCTGCGAGACCCATAGCAACAAGCGTAGACCAAAGCCGTCTCTATCCGGGCGCTGCTCACCGCCTTCGCGCCCGATCTTCGCCTTCACGCACGCGCCCCTTCATGTTTTCGTATGCCGATGACCGACCCGTCCGCTCTTGTGAAGACGAACCCTCCGTCGTGGTGACGTATAGAGATCATGTTGCGATGGACGAGGGCATGGTGGTGCCAGCACAGCAGGATCGCGTTTGCCAGGTTCGTTTTTCCTCCAGCTTGCCATGGCAAGGCGTGGTGAATCTGCCCGTGGGCGAGAGTGTCTGAGCATCCCGGGTATCGACAGGTGCGGTCTCTGGCGACGACCGCCCGAGTTTGCGCGGGGGTGAAAAGGCGTTTCTCTCGTCCGACGTTGAGAGCCTCTCCGGTTGCCGATAGAACGACGCGGGCTATTGATGAGTCGCATAGCAATCGCGCCAGCTGGCTCATCGACAAGGCCGACCCGTCGTCCAGTTGGGCGGCTTCAAGCCCGTTGAGCGCCTTGGCGTCCAGGGAGGCAGGGATCGCCCCGAGCAAGTGGCCGAGTTGCTCGGCCTGGCGGTCGAGGGAAGCCAGGCATTGGCCCATCCGCCCTTGCCCGTGTCCGTTTTCTCTGCAAGATCCGTGCCCGGCTGCTCCGTGCATGCCGTTTCCGCCGTGCCGACCCTCGCCGCGTCCGCTGCGCCCGTCACCGGCTCTCGGATCGACGATCGGACAGTTGCAAGCCTGCGCCGAGGCAGCGCCGCGCGAAGAACCGGCCGCGCCGCTCAGGGACTTTTCCACGCCCACAAGGGTCGACAGGGGCACGTGAACCGAGATGTGCGGCCGGATGCGGGCGCCCGTAGAGAGAGTTCCGGCGTCGAGCTGCGCGGTTGCCAGCTCGACAAAGGCGCAGGCTCGCCGCTCCGGCAGCGGCCGGGTGTCGTCGGCGCTTTTCCGGCCCATGATCGCGCTAAGCGCCGTATCGACGACGGCCGCCGTCTCGTCCGAGAACCATCCTGTGAGGCGCATGCCGGAGCCTTCGCGGGCGAAGACAAGGGCCTCACGCGAGGCGTCTTTCTTTTCCGCCTCCACGCCCGACGCGGCGTCGTGGGTGAAGGCGCGGGCTTTGATTCGCCGTTCGAACTCGCGCGGGGCGCACTTTCGAGCGCAGGAGACCAGCTCGTCCTGAACGCCGTCCTCGGTCAGTTTTTCTTTCAGGGCAGGGGTGGAAAACACTCGGCGGACGGCGTCGACGTGCTCCGGGAAGATCTCGCCGTCCGTCAAGGCCGCCGACAGCTTCCGCAGGTCGGACTCGAGGGCCTGGGCCCGCTTGATCTCTCGCGAAGCGGCGGCTGGAGACTGGCCGGAAGCCTTCTCATTCCATTGCGTCAGCGTCCGGGTTCCCGAGGAACGCCAACTCCGCTTCTTGTCGATTGCCAGGAGCATCCGCCCGCGGACCGCGCCGAGGCGGGAAAGCAGCTTCGCCAGAGCCTCGGCGTCGGCGAGAAGCTCATCCCCGGACAGCCCAGAAAGGTCTTCTTCGCTCACCCGCGATACGAGCTCCCCGATCGCGTCGAGGCAGCCTGCCACGCGGCTTTTGCCAATCTTTGCCGACCAGTCGCCGGGAACGCCGTCGCGCACGCCGATCGTCGGCGCACCGTCTTCCCCTGCACGGGATTCCCTTCCGCCGGGGCGCAGCGGCCCGAACCCACGTCCGTCGGGCAACGCAGGGCGGCCGACACGGCTCCCTGAGGCCGCCGTTGGGCCCACGGCAACGGAGTTCATTTGGCCGCCTAACTCGCTTTGGTTTCTTCCGTCCCTTCGATTCCCTTCACCGTTATCTTAACATTAAAAGAAAGGGTTGTCAATTCTTTGTTCGAGAGAGCTAGGTCCGCACGACGTCGATCGCGCGACGCCGAAACCCGTACGATGGCAGCGAAACCCGCCCGACGACGAGATCGGTCCGTCGATTGCGCGACGCCGAAACCTGCCCGCCGGCGAACATCGAGTGACTGAGGCCCCGCTAGAACCTGCCCGCCGGCGAACATGAGCGCCCGGGACCCCGCCAAAACCCGCCCGCTAACAACGTCGAACGCCCAGGCCCCGACGCAGCTGTGCCTCGCCGCGTCGGCGTCGTCTGCTCGCAGATGACGCAGCTGTGCCTCGCCTCCCCGACGCAGCTGTACCTAGCCCCCGACGGCGGCTAATCTAGCCCTATGCTGCTTGCATTCTCCATCGCGCCGATGACCTCCGACCAGCCCGACGGCTCCGTGTCCCAAGCGGTCGCGGCCGCCGTCAAAGTGGTCCGCGAGTCGGGTTTGCCGCAGGAAACCACGTCCATGTTCACCACCCTCGAGGGCGAATGGGACGAGGTCATGGCGGTGGTCAAGCGATGCGTCGACGTCGTCGCCGAGCGCTCTCCCCGAATCTCGCTCGTCATGAAGGCCGACATACGTCCGGGCCATGTCGGCCAGATCGCCGCGAAGGTCGAGCGGGTCAACGAAATCCTCGAAAAGGGCTAAGTTATCCGAGTCTAAGCAAGAGCGCATTTGTGCCCGCCGCGATGCTGTTCGCGAAACGAATTGCACAGCCGCGTCACATTCGACTAAGATAGATCTTGTCATCTTGAAGGGAGAGGCGTCTTCTATCCATAGATCTGGGTATGAAAAAGCCAAACGGTTGTCACGGACACGCGAAAATGACGCCCTTCCTTTCTCAACATTTCACTATTACTCAAAATGAAATAAGATCTGGCAAGACGCTAATGTCACGCAGCATGATAGTGTGAACTGAGGCGTTTCAGATCATCGTAAATCGCATGTGTCAATCGTTGTCTCGTATTGATTGAGCGTACATCATTTTACGGGCCTTGTGCCTCTGCGAAAGGAACCTCAAATGAATGGAACTAAAGATATCGGCAAAGTCGACAAAAGAGCTGAAGCTAGGTACCAGAACCTGGACAGTCTTATAGGTCCGCTGAAGCGTGCTGCAATTGACGCCTATATGAGAGACTTAAAATTCAAACTGTCTGGTAAATTCTATGAGCGCGAAGGGCGGGATCCTGAGGATGGTCCGGTAACCAGATATGTGCATTGCCCCGACGACAAAGGAGAAGGCGGGGGAAAGTACAACACCGAACTTCTTAGCGACCATTATGTTCATAAGTTTAGTGAGATTAGAAATAAGATAGACAGTATTCTTGAACCTTGGTTCGATTTACCGAACCCTGGGACAATTCGAACCGAAATGGGGGATGTAGGTAAGGTCCTGCAAGTCCTTCAAGCGGCACCGAGTGAACAGGGAGGTGTGATTGCAGGTGCGGGAACGCTATATAAGACCATTAAGGACACTGAAGAAATGCTTAATCAAATGGCTTCTGCGACAGTTAGTAGTTTTAGCACTAATTTTGTGGGTAAGCTTGATGCAATTACCCAGAACTTAACTCTTGGAATCTCTTTGTGGGGCGCTAGTTTAGCTGCGGAAAAAGGGATCTTTAAGGAAGCGCGCGCCTCTGTGGTTTTGGCGGTAGAAAAAGCTACAACCGCCTTTCGTAAGGTTGCCAAAAAGGAAAGTGACAACTTTGATTTTGTTCTGAAAGTTATTAAAGTGGCGATTGGGGCATACGCCACTTTCGTCAACCCAACCCTTAGCGTTTTACAGAAAGGCGTTGCCTATGCGCAGACCGGTGCCAATGGGCTCGGCGAAATTGCCGGTGAGGATGACGAGAGGCGAGTCACGAAGAATGTAGGGAGCTATGCGGAGGGAATTAAATCACTCGAAGACATCTTACACTTACTCAATGATAATATTGAGAACGCGGAACTTAAAGTGGAAGAAAATATTAAGGAAAGATTGAAGGAAATGCCCAAAAACAAAGAGGCATTCGATATCGAAGTGCAAACAATTGAAGACGGGGAAACTATCAACCAAGGGAAAGAAGTTAGAATTGATCCTGCTTACGTAGAGGACATCACACAACGTAAACTTCCCGAAGTCGCCGAGGAAATCAGAAAGGCTAAGGGAAAAATGAAGTATGTATCGATGTCGAATTGCGTCAGTAGGCATGAAAATATAGGAATAGGCCCATCAGGTCCCTCTTTCCATTTCGACAGGATGAAATGGCGTTTAACGTCACTTCTTCAGGAACTTGCGTGGGATGTCGATAATGGCAACAAAGACTTCGAGCTTGCAATGGCCTACATTCGTGAACGGGGTGAGGCATCAAGAAAAAAGCTTGAAGCAATGAATCAGAAAATCAAAGAGGGTCACTATGTTGACCCCTGGGCGTGAAAACGGAGGTTCGATCCCAATGAATATGATTCGAATGAATATAAAGGCTTATCTCTGGATCCGCGTCACTATCGTTCTTGTAACGGCAGCTGTACTTGTTTGGCTGCATAATGGTGACTTGAAGGTCAATGGCGGGGAAATCGGTGAGCTTTCTTGCCAGCCGCTTGGTTGGACTCACGAGGGTTCTCCGTTTTCAGCTCTTTCAGGCTCAGATGTCCGTGATTCCGACGTGGTTTATAAGTCCCTGGAGACTATCGGAACTTCTAACAATCGCTACTATCAAGTGGTAGCTGACAACATCAATAGTGCCTGTGAGTCAGCGCGTGCTGACAGACGCATGTACTTTAACGCGGCTCTGATTGCAGGCGGACTTGCTTTCCTTTCCGTTCCCAAGCCGAAAAAGGGGAGCAACCCCAAATCACAAGAGGGGAACAACCCCGAGCCAGAGAAAGAGAACGATCCAGAACCGCGAAAGGAGAGCGAGGCGGCCACGGCAACGGACGGGGCTTGAGCCACCTCACGTGCTCGAGCGCCCCACGTTTCCGAGAGCCCAACATTCCCGAGTGCCAATCTCACATCTTCTGCACGGCCTCGACCAGCGCGACGGCGGCCCGGGCGATCTGCGTGATCTCGGCCCAATTCTGCGCTTTCACGAGCCTGTGCGGCACCACCCAGGAGGTTCCCACCGCGGCGACGGAGGGGATGGCCAGGTATTCGGCCGCGTTGCTCGCGGAGATGCCGCCCGTGGGCACGAAGCGCACGTCGCCGAAAGGCGCGGAAAGCGCGCGTATCGCGGCCGAACCGCCGGACGCGGCCGCGGGAAAGACGTTGACGTCGGTGACTCCGGCGTCGACCGCGGCCATGAGGTCGGTCGCGCTTGAAACCCCGGGCAGCGGCAGCATGCCCATGCCGAGGGTGTGCTGAACCACCCGCCGCGAGAAGCCCGGGGAGACGACGAAGTCCGCGCCCGCGTGGAAGGCCGTCTCCACCTGCGGGACTCTGATGACGGTGCCGGCTCCTACGATCATGCCGGCCTTGGCCAGCTCTTCGTCGTTCCTGATCGAGGCGATCGCCTTAGCCGCCGCTGCGGTGCGCAGAGGCACTTCGAGCACGGGAAGCCCGCCGGCGACGAGGGCGCGGGCCAAAGGCAGGGCCGCCTCGGCGACGTCGATGGCCGCCACCGGGATGATGCGGCGGGCTGTGAGCTGTTCGAAGGTGATCGGCATGAGAGTCCTCGTTGTTGTGGTGAGCGTATTCGGCGAATGCGTTCCTTGTGGGGCGCATTCCGTTTGAATGCCGCCGTCCGTTCAGGCCGACGACGCCGGATTGAAAGCCGCCGCTGCGGGATTGAGGCCGACGACGCCGGAGAAGCGAGCCAGCAGGCCGACGAATCGATGCGAGGCCGCAGCGCAACGGCATCCGCTACGATTCTACGGGTTGCCGCCGCGGACTGGCAGCATCTCGCCAACCCGCGCCGAAGGCATTGACGCATCTCGCCAACCCGCACTGACGGCAAGCGATTGGCAAGGCGGCGCCAGGCGGGCCCGAAACAAGCCCGAAACCGGCCCGTCACCGGCGCCGCGCCTGCCTCTGAGCCACCCCGATCGCCGCAGGCACGCCGACGCCCGGGTGCGCGATGCTCGTATGCTGCCTCCGTCTGTCCGATCGCCGCAGGCACGCCGACGCCCGCCAGCTCCTCCAGCAGCCCCCGCAGCCCCGCAAGCCCGGCTCACCCTCGCATGTCCACGAGCACCTTTCCCGAGGCGTCGGAGTCCCTCGCCGTCGTGAACGCCTCGACTGCCGAATCCGCCGAATCGCCCCTGAAAACGTGGGTGACGACGACGTCGGCAATCTCCGGGCGGGCGGCAAGAAGCTCGATCGCCTCGTCGATCTCCGTGTTGAAGCGGAAACACCCGCGAAGCTGAATTTCCTTGGCGATGAGCGTGGCGAGCGCGATCGGCTGCGGCCCGGCGCCCATCATCCCAATCTGGGCGTGGACGCCGGCCGGCCGGACGGCCTCGATGGTCGCCGACACGGCCGCCGGTATCCCCGAGCATTCGAGGGCGACGTCGAAGTGTCCGCGTGGAAGCTCCGCTGAGCCCGCGCCGCCGACTCTCACCGGGCGCGCCCCCAGTTGGTGCGCTCGGTCCAACGGCCCGGCGAGCACGTCGGTGGAGACGACCTCGGCCGCGCCTTTCGCAACGGCAGCGGCGGCCGCGAGCAGGCCGATCGGCCCGGAGCCCGAGACCACGACCTTCTTGCCCTCGACGCCGCCGGCCACGTTGATTCCGTGCAAAGCCACGCCCAGGGGCTCGGCGAGCGCTGCCACGCGAAGGTCCATGCCCTCGGGCAGCGGGCGCACCATGAAATCCTTGACGATCAGAAATTCGCTCATCCCTCCCTGCGTGTGCGGGTGGGTGGAGGCCGAGCCGAGGTAGCTGCCGCCCGGGAAAAGGTGGCGTTTGTCCTCGATTCCGGGGATTGGATCGCCGAACGTCGCCGGATGGACCGTCACAGGCGTGCCGGGGTCCAGCTTTCCGGACGGGTCGAAGTCGACGACGCCGGAAACTTCGTGCCCCGGCGCCATCGGCTCCTCGACGACGAAGGCTCCGTTGGCGCCGTTGAAGTAATAGTGCAGGTCGGATCCGCAAACGCCGACGTAGGCGATGCGCAGGCGGACCTCGCCGGGGCCCGGCTCGGGCGTGGGGACGTCCTCGAGGCGGATGTCCTCGCGGCCGTGGATGAAGAGGGTTTTCACTTTCGCTCCTCGCTGTTTTCTTTGGTCAGGTTGTTTCTCAGCGGCTGGGCCCGGCCGCGGTTCTCCCTTTCCGCGCCGGACCTCGCCGTGTCTGCGTCAGGTCGCTCCTTGTTCGAGCGGAGTTGTGACGCCTTGCGGAGTTGTGATGCCTTGTGGGGTTGCGGCGTCTCGTGGAGTTGTGACGCCTTGTGGGGTTGCGGCGCCTTGTGGGGCTCGACAGCGACGGAAAGGTCGCGTCGCCCTCGGGCGGCGTCGCAGCCTCGCCGCGTCCGGCTACGCCACGACGAACAGCAGGGCGGACAGCGCGAACACCATGAGAGATTCAAGCGTCTGCTGCACCGTCCACGTGCGCAAGGTCGTGGCCGTGTCCATGCCGAGGAGGCGGCCCACCAGCCAGAAGCCCGAGTCGTTGACGTGCGAGGCGAAAACGGAACCCGCGGCCGTGGCCAGGGTGATGGCGACGATTTGGAGCTCGTTGTAGCCGCCGTAGAGGACGCCAGTGGACATGAGCCCGGCCGCCGTCGTCAGGGCAACTGTCGCCGAGCCTTGGGCCAGGCGCAGGGCCACCGCGATGATGTAGGCGGCGACGATGACGGGGACGCCGATGTTGTCGAGCATGTACTTGAGGGCGTCGCCGATGCCGGAGGCGCGGAGCACTCCGCCGAACATCCCGCCCGCGCCGGTGATGAACACGACCGAGGCGATCGGGCTGAGGGCCGAGTCGAGGAGCTTCTCCAAGGCGGATCCGTGCACTCCCTTGGACGTTCCAAGCACGGGAATCGCCGTGAGAACGGCGATGAGCAGTGCGACGCCGGGCTTTCCGAGCAGGTTGAAGATCTGCGCCCACAGCGGCAGGTCGACGTGGGAGAGCTTGGGGTTGGTGTGGTACTTGCCGAACGTCCCGGCCTTCGTCATGAAATCGACGGACGTGTTGAGGAGGATGAGGAACATCGGCAGAAGGAGGATGGCGACGACGGTGCCTACCCTCGGCGGATTCTCAACAGGTTCGGTCCTCGCGCCGAAGATCGTCTTGGAAATGTCGATGTTCGGGAACTTCTTGGCACAGCGGCGCCCCCACAGCACGCCGGTGACGTAGAAGGTGGGGATCGCGAAAATGATGCCGACCACCATGAGGTAGCCGAGGTTGACGCCGTAGAAGGTGGATGTGGAGACCGGGCCGGGGTGCGGCGGCACGAAGACGTGCATCACGGAGAAGGCGACGGCCGTGGGGAAGGCGTAGAGCAGGATGGGCCCGCCCAGCCGCTTGGCGACGGCGAAGACGATGGGCAGCATGACCACGAGGCCGGCGTCGAAGAACATGGGGAAGCCCAGCAGAAGCGAGGCGAAGCCTAGCGCCATGGGGGCGCGTTTTTCGCCGAATTTTCCGATCATGTAGTCGGCGAGCACCTGGGCGCCGCCGGAGTGTTCGACCAGCACGCCCAGCATCGCGCCGAGGCCCACCAGTATTCCGACGCTGCCCAGCGTCAAGTTGAATCCTTCCATGACGGTGTCGTAAAGTTTGTTGAGCGGGATTCCCGCCGCGATGGCGGTCACGACCGAGACGACGACGAGCGTGATGAAGGCGTGAAGCTTAAGTGCGATGACGAGGAGCAAGATGACGGCGATCGCTGTGGCCGCGATTGCGAGCAGGGCCGCGGGCGGGATGCTGCCCACCCAGGCGCCGCTTTTGTCGATGAATACCCGTTTGTCATCGGCCAGTATGGCTGTTGTCAGTTCCATGTGTTCTCCGTTGAGCGGTGAGCCGGGGCGAACCCGGCTCGGATGTTTGGAGCGAGCCTGGGCGAACCCGGCTCGAATGCGTCGGCCGCGGGGGCTGCCTTGCCCCATGCGACTGTGATCGCCATAATAGTAGTATCATTGACACATTGCCAGACGGGCGGAGAAATCGCGAGATTTCGCCGTTTGTCGAGGTGAGGGCATTCAGTGCGGCGTCGAAGCGCCTGGCTCGGCGTCGAAGCGCTCTCGGCTCGGCATTGAAACGTCAGACTTGACGCAGATTCACGTCGGTTCGTCGGAGTTCGCCCCGGCGAGGCCGCTGTTCATTCCGGTAAAACCGCGACTCTTCTCAGCGAGGTGACCATGGCCCCGAACGACGGCGGCGCAGGCGCGCGAGGCGCCGGCGCGTCCCGCGCTGGGCAGCCCGCGCCCGCGCGAAGCCTCGACTCGCCTCGCGCGGAGAGAAAGGCGTGGGCGCTCCCTCCCGCGCGCAAGGCCGACGTCGAAGGTTCACGAGCCGGAGCGTCTGAGGGACGCGCTTCGGCGCGTGCCTCTGGTTCCGCTTCGGCGCGTGCCTCTGGTTCCGCTTCGGAGCGCGGCCCAGGCCCCGCCTCGGAGGCAGTGACCGATTACGAGGCTCTGCTCGGGGAGCTCGGCAGACAGATCGCAACCGGGGGCAGGCCCGCGGGGACCGTCATGACGCTCGCCGACCTCGAAGCAGAATTCGGGGTTTCGCGCACGTTGGTCCGCGACGTCGTCAAGGTCCTCGAAGGCCTGGGGATGGTCACGTCCCGCCGTCGCGTCGGAGTGACCGTGGAACCGCGCGGAAGTTGGCAGCTTCTCGACCCGCACGTCATCGCCTGGCGGATGTACGACGCCGACGAGCGCCGCCATCACATCCTGGAAATCAGCGAACTGCGGCGGGGAATCGAACCCGAGGCCGCTCGGTTGGCGGCGTCGCGCGGGCTGCCCGGCGCCGAACGGCTCGTCGAACTGGCCGAGCGCATGCGCGATCTCGGGGCCGAAGGGCACGGGGCCGATCCGGAGTTCCTCGCGGCGGACATCGAGTTTCACGAGCTCGTCTCCTCCCTTTCCGGCAACGAGATCTTCGCGCGGCTGGGGGCGATGGTCGGCTCGCTGCTGGTCGAGCGCACCCACTGGGACCTTCAACCCGCGCACCCCGACGCCGACGCCGTTAGCCATCACATCCGCCTCGCCCGTGCGATTCGGGACGGCGACCCGGAGACGGCGGCGGAATCGGCCTCTTTCATCGTCGTTCAGGCCGCAGACGAGGTGGGCGGCGTCGAAGCCGGGCAAACCGGCGGCGTCGAAGCCGGGCAAACCGGCGGCGCCAGAACTCACTCAAATCCAGCAAATTAGTTGACCAGTCAAAGGAGACAGTCCATGAAACTCGATCGGAAGCGCCTTCCCCTCGACCGGCGCATCGGCGCGAGCGCGCCGGCGGAAACCGGGATCGTTCACATCGGCATCGCCCAGTTCCACCGAGCGCACGCCGCGGTGGCAACGGCCCAGGCTCTCGCGGCCGAGCCGGGGGAGTGGGGGATCGTCGGCGTGGCAAGCCACAACCCCGCCGTCGTCAATGCGCTGCGCGAACAGGACGGGATCTATTCGATCCTTGAGCTGACGCCGGAGGGCGAGTCGGTGTCCGTCGTCGACGTCCATCGCGATTTCGCCGTGGCGGCGCAGGAAACCGAGCGGGTCCTCGACCTGCTCGCCGAGCCGCGCCACAAGATCGTCACGTTGACGGTCTCTGAGAACGGGTACCGCCGCGACTCCCGCACGGGAGGGCTCGACCGCTCCGACCCGGCCGTCCTCGCCGATTTCGCGGGCGGTGCGCAGACCACCGTGGGGCTCGTCGCGCGCGGGCTCGTGCGGCGCTTTGAGCGCGGGGGCGCGCCGGTCACGGTCCTGTCCTGCGACAACATGGTCTCCGCGGGCGACGTCACCCGCTCCCTCGTCGTTGAGTTCCTCGAAGAGATCGGCGCCGGGCCGGAGTTTTTCGCCTGGCTGGAGGCCAATGTGACCTTCCCCAACGCGATGGTCGACCGCATCGTCCCCGCCACGACGGACGCCGTGCGCGAGGCGGTCCGCCGGATCGCGGGCTTCGACGACGCCGTTCCCGTTCCCGCCGAGGGATTCACGATGTGGGTCATGGAAGACAAGTTCGCGGCCGGCAGGCCCGCCTGGGAGAACGCCGACGGCGTCGCCTTCACTGACGAGGTCGGCAAGTACGAGCTGGTTAAGCTGCGCCTGCTCAACGGCTCGCATTCGCTCATCTCATACCTGGGCGCGCTTGACGGGCGTGAGACGATTCCGGCCTCGCGCACCCAGCCCTTCGTCGAAGAATGCGTGCGCGCCGCCCTTTACGACGAGTATCTGCCCTCGATTGACCTTCCTTCGGGCTTCGACGCCGACGCGTACATCGCCCAGCTGTTCGTGCGATGGACGAACTTCGCGCTGGGCGACAAGACGGCCCGGGTGGGATCCGACGGGTCGGCGAAGCTCCTTCAGCGCATACCCGCCCCGGCCATACGACTGCTCGAAAAGGGGCGCGTGCCGCAGCAAATGGCGTTGACTGCGGCGGCCTGGATCGCCTGCGTCTGCCCTCCGCAAGGCTTCGACCCGGGCCCGATCGCGCGTGAAATGGTCGAGCCGAAGCGAGAGGCGCTCGCCGCGGCGACGGCCGGCGCCTCAAATGTGCGCGAACACGTCGACGCCGTCATGAGAGGCGGCTTCCTTCCCGACGAACTCGTCGCCTACGAGGCTTTCACAAGCAGGGTGGCCGAGCTCGTGGAGATCATCGTGCGCGACGGCGTGCGCGCGGCCGCGGCGGACGCCCTGGCGAAGCGGCTCGCATTGGAGGATCGCGAAGGATAGGGGGAGCTCTCGCCGAAGCTCGACGCGACTTTTGGGAGGCCTGCACGATAGCGTAGGGCCATGACGAAGTACAACGAGCAACCGGCGGGGCTGCGCATCCCTTCGCACCTTGTTGGGGATCCCGATCTGGAGCGAGAGCTCAGGGACCGCTGCTGGACGTCGATCGTGCTGGGGCGCCCCTACACAGACATATGGAACGATCTGTCCGCCGATCTGGCTGACCTGGATCTTCTGCCCGCGCAGGGGAGGCCGGCCGGCGAGCTCGACCCCGACGTCGTCGCCCAAGAGATCGTCAGAGGCCTCTTCGAAGCCCGGCGCGCCCAGCAAAGGGAATTCGGCCCGGTGAGGACGAACCTGTCCGCTGCCTTCGCCGCCCTCAACGACTACGGCGTTGTGGCGCGGGAGAACTTCATGTGCTGCATGTCCTGCGGGCTCGACGCGATCGGCGGCGAGGTCGGTTCTTCGGCGGAGTGGGACGGTTATGTGTTCTACCATTCGCAGGACGCCGAGAGGCTCGTTGAGACCAGATCGACCTACGTCGCCTTTGGGGTGTTCTTGCGCAGGCACCTCTCGCCCGGCGAGATTAAGGCGATGTCGCCCGCCGCGAGGGACGCGTTCGCCGACGAGAAGGCGGAGGCTCTGGCAAGGGCCGTGATCGTTCCGACGTTCGAGATGCACGGGGTCGACGTCGAATGGGACGGCTCGGCTGGGTCGCGGATGGTTCTGCACGACGTCGATTACTACGTCCCTCTGAACGAAAGAGGGCTGAAGGATGAATGCATGGTCGGCCGATGACCGAGGCAGGGGCGCAGGCTGCTGCGATCTCAGTGAGCGACTGCGGGGAATGGCGGGCGAAGCGAGTTTGGCGGGCGGATGATTGACGGATGCGGCAAGTTCAGCGGGTGGGCGCGGATGTGAGGGCGAGGGACGAGGTTGAGATGCGAGGCGAGTGAACGCCGTGAGAGTGAACGGCTGTGAGGATCGGCGGGAAGAAGCGAAGACGACGGGCAAGCGCAAGGTTGACGATGGCGGGGGACACTGACGGACGCGAGAGCGGCAGACTGTGGAAGAGCGCATGAAATCGGCCGTTGGAAGGTGACAGGCAGAAACAGAAGACAGACAAAGATAGAAGAAGGGGTGGGAGCCAATCGGTTCCCACCCCTTGCTCTATGGCCGGTTTACGCGGAGTTCAGGCCGGCCGAGACCCTCGTCGCCTTGTACAAGACAACTTCGGCCACGGGCACTGCGGCACCCTGCGTGAATGGCTTTGCGGGAATGCCCGCAATAGGCATTCCCGCAAAGCAATCTTGCGCAGCGGCTTCCCTGTCAGGCAGGAGCGCCGTCGCGCGGCAGATCCTCGCGCCGCCCGGCCTCCAAGAACGTAACCGTCTTGTCGTCCTCGTACATGGAGACCTGCGTCTCCTCGATTGGACGCGAGCGGTAGTCTTCCTTCTTGTCCCTGCCGCGGCTTCGCCCCCCGGTCAAACCGGCGATAGCGCGCGAGGAGGCAGAACGCCCGGCGGACCCCGAGCCTCCGCGCCCGGCGACGCCCATTCCTGCGGAGCGCCCGCCGAACGATCCCGCGGACCTTCCCGAGCTCGACCCTCCGGTCCTTCCGGCGGCGCCCGAAGCGGTGGCGCCCCGAGCCGAGCCATTGGCGCGCGCAGCGGTGGAGCTCGTCGAGCGAGCGGCCAGCCCGCCTCGCGCAGCGCCGCTGGCGCCTGCGCGGCCGCCGGACGCCCCGTTGGCTCCGCTGACCGATCCGGCTTTGCCGACCGACGTCGCCGACGATGGGGCCCGGACCGCGGTGGTCGCGCCCCTCATGATTCCCGACCCGCGAGTCGAACTCGTCGGAGCAGTGGCGCGGGCGGCCGTGGTCGCGCCCTTTAGGATCCCTGAGCGGCCCGTTGCGGTCGATCCGGCGGACACGGGGCGCGCTATTCCGGTGGCCCCGCCTCGCGCAGGGACGGCTTTGCCGCCCGGCGTCGCCGACGATGGGGCCCGGACCGCGGTGGTCGCACCCTTCAAGATCCCCGATCCGGAGGAGGGCGCGGAGCGCACGGCTGCGCCCGACCGCATCGAGGCGGCCTTCGAGGTCGGCGCGGACTTCGCAGCGAGCGCTGCGCGCGCAGCCTGGTAGGCCTTGTACCCGGCCACCGCCGCGCCGCCGCCTAGAGCGGCGCTCGTGGCCAGGGGGTTGAAGATGGCCGAGGAATGCGACGACGAACTTGAACTGTGCAAAGCGGCGCTTCCCGGTCTCGGAATGAGCTCACTCGACTGCGACGTCGTGTAATGCGAGTTTTGCAGTGACACGCTGCTCGCAGACGGGCTGACGCTGTGGCTTCCGGCGTCGTCGTAGCCGCCGGCCGTGCCTGCCGAAGCTGGAGGGGCGGAAACCCGCCAATCCGTAGCGGATCGCGACGGGACGGGCGAGCGCCTGGAAGATCCGCGATCCGGCGAGTCCTGGTGTCGCTCGGGCGTTCTCCCCTTCTTGTCCCTCTCAAACTTCTCGCGCAGTTTCTTGACAAACGAACTCAAGTCTCGCTTCGGAAGTCCAGCGATAACCGCGTTTGTGTGGGCATCCAGCGTTTTCAAGACCTTCTCTGCCTTGCCGTCGATCTCCGCATGTGCGGTATTGCGCACTTGCTCGACGTATCCCGAAATGACCTGATCGACCAGACCGCCTATTACAGGCGTGTTTTTGGCGTCGTTCCTGGCCTTGTCGACTTGGCCGTTCACCGAGTCGAGGTCCTTCTGAATCGCCCTGCTTTCGTGCTGAGCCCGCCGACCGCCTTCGACGAACTGGTCTTGGACCTTGATGAGCGTGTCGACGTCCTGGGACGTCTTATGCAAGCGCGAGGCCATAGTGTCGAGACGGGCCGACGCCGATTGCGCGGCTTCCCCTTCGAGGCCCAAGTCGGCCGCCACCCTCCGGTTGACTTGGGCGATTGTCTGCAGTCGGCCGTTTATCTTGCCGAGGGTCTGATTCGTATGCTCAATCAGGCCGGGATTCCAATCGTCGATGGCCCTGAGCCGATCGGCGTTAGGAGTTGCCATGGTTTCCTCCCGAATTGTTCTTTGTATGAGACGGACTCGTCTGCTGCTGTTTAGCCATTGAGAGCGTTGTGGATCTTCTTCATTCCATCTGGGCTGCTGTAAGAGAATTTCTCGCTGAGCCCGTCAAGCGTATTCAGAATGTCCTGGCGTTCAGCCTCGTCTTCGAACTCAAACGAGTCGACAGACCATCGCAGATCTTCGATCGTCTCTTCCTGCTCAGTGGACAGGATTGCCATTTCGCTGTCAAGGGACACCAGCGAGACGTGAGCTGGTCTGCCGAACTGTTGAAGCTCCTTGAGGGTCGAATACTGACCGCCGCCTGACGCTCCCTGCGCGTTGTCGATGCCTTGAGAGGCTTGGTCTACGGCAAGGTTCATCTCTTGCTTTGCGGCGACGTATTCGTCGCCGGCCTGCTTCAATTCGTTCAATTGGCGCAAGAACTGGTCCTTGTCCAACCGGAATATCGCCACGCGATCATCCCCACTTACTTCCTGGGCGCGAGTTGCGCCTTCCCGACATAACGGCGGCAGGATCGCGAGAAATCCGTGCCGTCACAGCCTTAGGATACGCGCTCTGAGTCCCCGTGAACTAGCCCGTTCAGAGGCGCTGGCATGCCACGATAAATGAAAAGTTAATGAATGCAAAGAAGAGTCACGGAAAGGACGCTGAGGGGACTCGTTCCCTTTAGAGTGGCACGGAGGCTCGCGCTCGTTTGGGATGGCGCGCCGGCCTGGGGCGGCGGATGCGAATTCAAATCTGAAGACGTTGTCCGTTCTGATCTGCTGACTGCGACGGGCGCACCCGTAGGTTATGCTGATGACATCCGATAGTTTTCGGTGTCTATATTTGCATCCTGGGCTTTGAGGAGGTTTGACATGACTGCCCGCATGAAGAGGTGCGCAACATTTGTAACAGTCGTAATGACCTTGTTTCTTAGCGCTTGTCGAATGGACGGAACTGTTGAGATTCATGCCGACGGCAGCGCCGAAACCGTGTTCGTCTTTGAGGACGACGACGGTAAAGCGGAACGGATTCACCGAACATGTGAAGGTCTGCAAAAACGTCTCGCGCTGGTCGGCAGGTTTGCAAAGGCGACCATGGAGGACATCACACCACCTGGAGGGCATCTGACGTGCAAGTCAACATTGAGCGGGTATTTATATGACGAAGTTAAATTCTACGAAACGAAAGACTCGTATTCTCTCACTTTTTCGCCTTTAAAGAAGGCGAAACCTGAGGAAAATTATATAAAACCCACACTTACAATAAGTATGCCGGGAAAGGTCGTTAAAACATCTATGGGCGAAGTAGTTGGAAATAAAGTCATCATTAAGGGCTTTGGTTACACCACAAAGACTCTTTCAATCGTGGCGGAGAAAGAGGGGGCGAAAAGTGTTTCTTCGTCTGACTCGTTTCCCAGCTCTGCAGGCGGAGCGACAAGTGCCAGTTCCCCAACGGGAGGCAGTGGATTTCCTGTGTGGGGGTGGGGCGGCGTCGGTGCAGGCGCCTTTGCTCTTGTCTTGGTTGCAGGTGTTCTTATTGGGCGACGTAAGAGGCGTACCGCCCCGCCTTCGCTCAATCTCAGTCAGAGATAGCCGACAGTCCCGCGGTTGAGGAGACGTGAGGGTGGCACGGCGAAGCGGCAGATGGATTTCTGGTTGACGCGTCGTTGCGGGGCCCGCATTCATTTAGGATGGCACGCGGGCCCGGGAGCGCCTGCTCTTCCTCTATTCATCGCTCGGCGAGATGATGTTGGTTGGGGGATGCGTGAAGAAAACAATATGGTCCTGAATGACACGGTTTTCTGCAATTCTGAGCGCAAAGGAAAACAAAAATGAACAACCATCGCCGCCCCATAAGTCGGTCCCGTGCTGCGAAGAACGCCTCATGCATTCTGAAGCTAACGATCGTTTGCATAGCTTTTCTTTTGAGTGCCTGCAGGATTGACGGGACTTTCGAGTTTCAAGCAAACGGCTCAATGCACTCGGAGATGATATTTGAAGATACTAAAGGTACGATGGCGAAAATTGGAAGGAATTGTTCCAATTTAAAAAACTATATTAGTTCTTTTCGCGATTTTCTGGCCAAGGCCACTTATGAAGAAACAATATCGGAAAAAGGTGTACGTAAGTGTAAAGTGGTGTCCGATGAACCACTGAACAATGTCGAAGTGAAAAAAGAGGGTGATAATAACCTACTGATAATAGGCAAGCAGGGCACTGGCGGTAAGCTGTACGTAACGAAGATGACAATCCGTATCGGGGTCCCTGGAAAGATTATAAAAACGACCAATGAGGTCATTGAGGGCAACAAAGTGGTGATAGACGATTTTGATCGCATTATGCGAGGTGTTACGATCACCTGGACAAGCGACGCGGATGCGTCGCATGGCTCGTCGTCGTCGTCGGATTCATCGAGTGGCCCGGCGGGCGGAAGGACAGCCGCTGGCTCTTCGGCCGGCGACAGTGGGTTTCCTGTCTGGGTGTGGATCGGATCCGGCGTGGGTGCCCTTGTTTTTGCCTTGATTCTCGGCGGTCTCATTGGGCGACGTAAGAAGCGCGCCGCACCGCCGTCGCTCAATCTCGGCCAGAGATAGGTGGCAGCCCCGCCGTTGCGGGCTTTTTGCTTTGCGCTCGGCGACGCTGCAGGAGGGACCCTGGTTGACTCGTCGCTGTAAGGCTCATGTCCGTTTGGAATCGCCCGCCCGCCTGAGGTTGCCCACTCTTCCTCCGTCCGCCTTTCGTTGAGATGAATCCGCCCGTTTCGGCGAGATGAAGTTGTGGGTGAGAAGTGTGGCGGAAAGCGGTATTGTCTTGAATGACACGGTTTCCTGTAGTTCCGAGTGCAAAGGAAAACAAAAATGAACAACCGTCACCTTCCCATAAGTCGGTCCCGTGCTGCGAAGAACGCCTCATGCATTCTGAAGCTAACGATTGTCTGTCTAGCTTTTCTTTTGAGTGCCTGCAGGATTGACGGGACTTTTGAGTTTCAGGCAAACGGCTCGATGCACTCGGAGATGGTATTTGAAGACACCAAGGGTTTGATGGCGAAAATTGGGAAGAATTGTTCCAATCTAAAGAACTATATCGGTTCTCTTCGCCCTTTTCTGGCCAAGGCCACTTATGAAGAAACAATATCGGAAAAAGGTGTGCGTCAGTGTAAAGTGGTGTCCGATGAACCTTTGAACGATGTTGAAGTAAAAAAAGAGGGTGATAATAACCTACTGATAATAGGCAAACAGGGCGTCATTAGAAAAGAGAATGAACTGGATATAACGATGCGTGTCGGAGTGCCAGGAAAGATTGTAAAAACGACTAATGGGGTCATTGAGGGCAATAAAGTGGTCCTAAGGGGCGTTAATCGCACGGCTCGAGGTGTTACGATTACGTGGATTAGCGACGCGGATGCGTCGCATGGCTCGTCGTCGGATTCATCGAGTGGCCCGGCGGGTGGAAAGACAGCCGCTGGCTCTTTGGTTGACAAGGGCGGGTTTCCTGTCTGGGTGTGGATCGGATCCGGCGTGGGCGTCCTTGTTTTTGCCTTGATTCTTGGCGTTCTCATTGGGCGACGTAAGAAGCGCGCCGCACCGCCGTCGCTCAATCTCGGCCAGAGGTAGCCGACAACTGTGTTTGCCGCGGCGGAGGCCAAGATTGCGCACGGCGAAGCAGCGGACGCGGTCTCTGATTGACTTAGCTTTGAACGAAGCGCGGGCAGGAAGTGATTCCCGCCCGCGCTTCCTCACTTTTCCACTTGTGGGAGCTAGTCGCGGTCGTTTTCGCGACGGCCAGCTTCCAGGAAGGTGATCGTTTTGTCGTCTTCATACAGACGAACTTCTGCAGACGCGACTGGTTCGTCGCTGTGAGACCTGCGCTCGCTCTTCTTCCCTCGTTGGCCTCGACCCGTCAGGCTCGACAAAGCCCGCGAGGTTTCGCTGCGGGAGGCAGTGTTCGCTCGGCTCGCCGCCCGGCCGGCGGCAGTGCGCTTGGCGGCAGTCCCGCCCCTTTCCGAAGAAGTTGTCGCTTTCCCGCCTGTCGCCGCCGAGCGGCCTGCCGCGGCCCTCGGTGCTGAGCTGCTCGTTCGGCTTGTGGCCCCTCCGCGTGCGGAAGCCGCTTCGCGCGTTGCGGAGGTCTGACTCCGCCCTTCGGCGACCCTGCCCGCCTGTCCCACGGACGAGGACGAGGCAGGCTTGCGGACCGCCGTGGTTGCTCCTCGCAGGATCCCACTGCTTCGAGTTGATGGCGAGGGCGCTGGCGCACGCTTCGCCGTGGTCGCTCCCCGGAGGATGCTGCCTGACCGCGCTGAAGCGGAGGAAGAAATCGGCCTAGCGACGCCTGAAGCGCCGCCACGCGGCGTCACTCCGCGTGCACCGGCGGGCGGGGTTGCGGATCGGACCGCTGTGGTTGCGCCTCGCACGATGCTCGCCGACGAGGGCGGCGTTGCTCGGACCGCCGCTCCGGACCGCATCGAGGAAGACGCCGATTGGGGCAGCGCCTGTGCGGCGCGAGCGGCCCGCATGGCTTGATATGCCTTGTATCCGGCTACCGCGGTTCCGCCGCCGATGGTCGCGGCGGCGGCCAACGGATCGAAGACAGCGGAAGGGCGCGCAGGCGAAAGTGTTGAACTTGAGGGGACAAACCCTCCCGACTGCGACGGCGCGTAATGCGAGCCCTGCAAAGCCGGGCCGTTTGACGGCATGCCGTTTTGGCTGAGATGCCTGCTCGTGTAACCGCCCGAGCCGCCAAGCGAAGGTGTGCTGTCAGAGGTGTGCCAGGCCGTGGCCGACCGAGCCGGCCCGGTTTGGGCGCCGCTTGCGGGGCCGCGGTCTGAACCACTTGCGCTCCCGTTGGCGCCGCTGTTGCCCTTGCCGGCTGCATCCGTCGGATTCGAAGCGTGCCTTGAAGCGGGCTCGTTGTCTTGAAAAGGGAAGTCGCGGGCCAACGCCTCCGTGCTTTCGCGCAAAACGCGCAGCACATTCTTGGCCTGGCGATCCACCTCTGCGTGAGCCGTATCGCGCTCCGCTTGAGTGAAGGCTTGTAAGGAGCTGTCTTTGTTTGCGGTTGGAGATAAGGTTCCGTTGTAAGTGATGTAAGCATCATTGACGTTCTTGAGATTCTTTTGGATCTCTTCGTTGTCGCTCTGCGCTTTCTTTCCCAGGCCGAGAGCTTTGTGCTGCACTTCAGCGAGTTGCTTCACTTTCTGGGAGCTGTCCAGCAAGCGGGTGGCGAGCTTGTCCAAACGGAAAGCGGCCGAGCGGGCAGTCGCTCCCTGTAGGCCGAGATCGGCTGCCACACGCCGGTTGATCGCGGCGATATCGGCGAGGTTGGAGCTGACTTTCCCCAGGTGCTTGTTCGCCTGTTCGATCGGGTCTGTTCTCCAGGTTTTGATGACGTTGAGGTGATCTGCGTGGGGGGTGGCCATTATTTGCCTCCTGAACTTTTCTGTCCTTGCGTTGAACCCTTCGGTCCCTGCGTTGAGCTGGAACTGTGCGTGCCGTCTAGAAGCGAGTCAAAACCCGGAGCTTTGGAAAGGACGTTGCCTATGAGGTTCATTCCTTCGGGGGACACGTAGGTGAATTTTCGATCGAGTTTGTCCAGGATTTTGACGAACTCGTTGCGTTCGGCGTCGTCCCGAAACTCAAATGAGTTCAGTGAGGCCCTCAAATCCGCAATCACCTTGTGTTGCTGCTCGGAGACATGCTTCAGCTCTTTGTCCACGGCCACCAGGGACGCGTGGACCGGCGTGCGGAGATGCCGGAGCTCGTCTAGATTCGACCACCGGTCATCGTCGCTGGAAGGCGAGCAAACTCCGTTGCTTTGAAGGTCCTTGCAGCTTTGGCCCACGGCGAAGCTGAGCTCGTTCTGCGCGTCCTCGTATTTGTCGCCTGCCTTTACCAGTTCGGCGATTTGTCGCCTGAACTGGTCCTTGTCCAATCGGAATACTGCCATGTGGCAACCCTCCTTGATGGTTGTGTATACAAGTTTCTAATATGCGTAATGCTGTTGTGGAAGAGAACCAGTTTCTTCCCATGAATGCAGCATACTATCAGGGAGGACGGTTACCTAACCCCGACCGAGGAGCAACCATGTTACTTTGACAGTAAAGTAAAGGAACGCTGGGAAAAATTGCCGCAAATTGATCGCACGAGGTCGATCCTCCGCCGGCGTGTCGCGAGAGCGCCAGACGCTGCGGGGCTCAGAAACCAGCCCGCTCCCATGCGTGCGGGGCACGCGAGCGACGCAGAACTCGAAGCGGCCGAACGATCAGCGCCGCCCTTGACGCTCAGCGCTTCTCGTCGCCCTAAGCGCCGCCCTTGGCGCCCTCAGACCCCTCGGCGTGCGTCTCGCTTTCGGCGTCAGCGTGCGTTTCGTTCTCCGTGCCGTCGCGCGCCTCGTTCCCGGCAACGGAGCCGAGCTCGTCGAGAATCGCCGACAGGTGCGCGATGCGTTCGGAGTTCCACACAACGTCGGGGTCCGGCTCGAAGTAGGAGAAGATCAGGCCCACCAGGTGGTAAGCGGGGTGCGTCCACTCTTCGACGGCGGTGGAGCCCCAGGCGGCGATGCGGAAAGTGCGCGTGGCGAAGTCGGGGTCGTTGAAGGCGGTTATGGCGAGTCCGTAGCCCATCGCGCCCGAGGCCTCGGCGAGGAGCTCGAAGCCGCCTTCGGGGTCGATCCCCGGAATGAGCCTGTAGCCGAGCATGCTCGGCAGGCCCCTGAAGATGTTCGCGCGACGGCTGACGAGCGCCACGGCCGCCGACCGGAGGGCGTTCTGCGCGTTCTCTCGCACTGCGTCGTCGCGCAAACCGCGGCAGGTGGCCGTCAGGCCGTAGTAGAGGTCGGTGCCGGGGGAGGCGAGTATGCGTTCGAAGTCGGCCTGGGTCACCATCCTCAAGCCGGTCACCGTGGCGTTGCGGCGCTGCTGCGGGTCCTCCCACGTCTCGATTCCGGAGTCCAGGAGCGGGCGGAGGAGGCGTATGTCCTCGAGCCCGTCCGTCGTGAACTCCACGCGCCGGACGGCGGCCGAGACGACGTCGGCCAAGAAAGCCTGGCGGGACGGCCATTTGCGGTAGGCGGTGGCGCGGCTGACCCCGGCTTCCTTGATGATGTCCTCGAAACTGATGCGGTCGATCGTCACCGCGAGCCCGCGTTCGTGGATCTGGGCCAGGGCGCAGTCGAGCATGCGGGCGCCGGCGGCGTCCGTGGCCTTCATTTTCCGATGCTGCGTGAGAGGTTCGGTTCGTTGTGGCGCTGCGTTGGGCGTCATCCTCATGGCACCATTCTTGCAGAGATCGGAGTTTTCAGTTTCCGTGGAATTCACATGGTTCTCTTCGGTAAGGCTTGGATTCCAAGGCGACGAAACCGTTGGGAGGCGACGCGCAGAAGCGCCGAAAGGCGGAGGGCACAACCGTTGGGAGGCGCGTGCAGCGCGGACGCAACGGTCCCCTGCGGGCCTTAATGCGCCGCCTGTGGATTTGCCCTTTCGCTTGAAGCGGGGAGCGGGTAGCCTGAACGGACGGGTCCGCCGAACTCGGACGGACGCCTGACGGACACTCCAGGGAAAGGGAGGGCAATGCGCGGAGCAGTCATCTACGGCAAGGGCGACGTTCGATTCGAAGAGCGAGAGGATCCCCGCATCCTCGAGCCTTCCGACGCCGTGGTCCGCACCGTCGCCACATGCGTGTGCGGCTCGGACCTGTGGCGTTATCGCGGAATCAACGAAGTGCCCGAGCCGACGCCGATCGGCCACGAGTACGTCGGGGTGGTCGAAGAAGTCGGCGACGCGGTGAGGGGCGTCAAGCCGGGAGAGTTCGTCGTCGGCGGGTTCAGGACGAGCGACAACACGTGCCCCGTCTGCCGCAAGGGCGCACAGGCAAACTGCCAGAACGGAACGGGCTACGACGGCTGCCAGGCTGAAAAGATCCGCGTGTCCAACGCCGACGGCACCCTCGTTGCGGTTCCCGGGGAGGTCGGCCGCGACCTCGTTCCCAGCCTTCTGACGCTTTCGGACGTGGCGTGCACGGGGTGGCACGGCGCGGTTTCGGCTCTGGCGGGGCCGGGCACGAGCATCGCCGTCGTCGGCGACGGCGCGGTGGGGCTGTGCGCCGTGCTTGCGGCCAAGCAATTGGGGTCTGAGCAGGTGATCGCCACGAGCCGCCATGCGGACAGGCAGGAGATCGCCCGCGAGTTCGGCGCGGACGCCATCGTTTCCGAAAGGGGCGAAGAGGGGGCTGCGCGAGTGCGAGAGCTGACTGAGGGGATCGGCGCCGACGGCGTCGTCGAAGCGGTTGGAACCGCGAGCGCTCGCGATCAGGCGGCGCTTTGCGTGCGCCCCGGCGGGATGATCGGCGTGGTCGGCGTGCCTCACGGCGGGCTGAAAGACGACGGGCTCTTCTTCCGAAACGTGGGGGTGTGGGGAGGGATCGCGCCCGTGCGCCGCTACCTGGACCAGCTCGTCGAGCTGGTGGTGGACCGCAAGATCAATCCGGGCAGGGTTTTCGACCTGCAGCTTCCGCTCGCCGACGTCGCCGAAGCCTATGCGGCCATGGACGAGCGCCGGGCCACGAAGGTGCTTCTGTGGCCGTGAAGCAGCGGGCTCCCGCGCCTTTGAACCGCGTTGACGTTCTGCTCCTCGGGGTGGGCGTCGCCGTGGGAGCCTTTGCCGCCGCTTGCGGCGTTTACGCCGTGTTTTACAGCGGGGGATGCGTGGCGCCCGACGACGCGATGAAGGTTTTCGCGGCGATCTCCTGCGCCGGGCTGGGGCTTGCGGTGTACGGGGCGATGCGGCGCAGGCGCATCGTCTCCGGCATCGGCCTCATTCTCACCCCGCTCGCCCCGGCGGGGCTCGCCTGGCTCGCCGGGATGCTTTCCGCGCTGATCGGCGTCGTTCTGATCGTCCGCGCGTCGACCTTTGTCGACGTGCTCTTCAACCGCGAGCGGTTCAACGGGGAGGCCGGCGAAGACGGGGGCAATGCCGCCTGACGAGAACGTGAACGACGCCGACTGGGGAGGACTGAGGAAGCGCTGACGGAAAAACTAGTACAAATTGCCAAAATACAAATAAAAAACCCTTGCCCCATTCGATGCGCCCTAGGTAATATAAAATTATAAGCACATTCATAAAGCCACACATTTAACTTGACAATGGTGGCTTGCATCATTTCGGAGGTAAAACTCATGAAAACCACAAAGTTTGCGCTAATAGCCGCATTGACGATTTCGGGCATTCTTGCCCCGCAAACCGCCTCTGCCTCGGACCGGGTTTCTCCTTCCGGCGCTGTTTCCGTTGCTACTGCCCACCCTTCTGACGATCCCGCGAAAGCAGATACATCTGATGCAACGGTGAGAGGTGGCTCTGAGTCGGCAAACAGACCGCAGGAGGTGTTCATTGGTCTGGTTGAAGCGCACGACGCGCATCTATCCGGGGGTGACGTGTCTGGCCACGTCACGTGGAAACTCCTCAGCGGCACATCTAGGAAGCTACAAGTAAAAGCAACCCTTAGAGCTCAGACATCATGGTTTTCCTATTCCACGATGGCGTCTTCTCGTCGCAAAAGTGTTTGGCCTGGCGGTGGACGTGGCAAAGCTGCGGTGGCTCGTTACGAGTGCAACGGCAATGAAGACACTAAATGGTACACGTTCGGAGAAATCTATGCTCCGGGGGCGCAGAAATCTTATGGCCGTGCTGTCAGCAAAATTAACTCTTTACGGTGCGGTGTTTGATCCGTGCTTGAAAGGCTGCCTGAACGCCGGTCTCTGGAGCTAGTTGCTTATGGACATGTTTTGGAACATATCCGTAAGGCCCCCGAAAGCGTCGTCGAGCTAGATTTCGCCGATCTTCTTTTTCAGGTCAGCCGAAGCCTTGGGATCGAGGGCGAACGTGACAGCTTGATCGGCCAATGGGAGACGGTTTTCCTCTACGATGACGACTCGTTGATGGAGGGGGACTATCTTGCCGATGGCTTGCGTGCGGAGATCACTTATCCGGTCAATATCGATATCCCTGTCTCGCCGTTCCTTCAAGTCGCCCAGTTGGTTCTGGACGAATTTGCCAGCTATCGACTGAGTGCGGCGCGGGTTACCTTTTTCCCCATCCAGTATGGACCTGTGGTCAGGTATCGGCCCCAACACGCCGAAGAGATGCTACGGGAGGTCAGAGAAGCTCACGAGCCTCTCCCCGAGCCGTCGAAGGGGGAGGCTCGTGACTTTTCCCTGTTGATTCACACCATGGATTCGGACCAAGTCAAAGAGCCGAAGGAAGAGCTTCTTCTCTTAGACAGGCCCATGCCGCGCTCGGAATGGAGTTTGAGGGCGATCGGCAACTTGTGTTCGAGCATGATCGATGACTACCTTCCATACATCTACGGAGGAAAGAATGTTGAATTCCTCTTTCGCAAGGAAAATCAGTAGCGTATCGATTGCGGCGATGATCTTCGTATCAGCATGCGGAGAACGCGACTCGAGTCCGCAAGCCAGTACCGCCCATTCGCCTTCGGCCGCTGAACGATCCGTCGCTCAGCGGCCGTTCGTGCTGCATGTGCAATCCGCCGTCGGCCGATCGTCTTTCTCCGCCGACTCGCGCATCAATTCGCGACTGAACACCCCCATGTCCGATGAGATGCCGGCACCAAAAGGATGGCATCTCTATTCTCATTCTGGTCATGACATACGCCTGACCGTTGAGAATTGCGATTCGATCGACGTACTCGAGTTCGTCGCTTATCCTCAGGGTCTCAACGCTCAGGGGATTCCGAAAAGTCATAGATACGGGCTCGTATGCGGTCCCGAGGAAGGGCGTCCTGCTTGTGGAGGCCAAGCGGCGGGATCCGAGACAAAAAGAAACAACCAGTTGGATATCGCATCAACAACGGTCCAAAACGCCGTCGGCGACAGCACGCACTTCGCAATAGCCGGGATATGCATCCAACACGATACGGGCGAGGACCTCGGCTTTATCTTCTTCTTCCGCAAGGCCGCATGACTGTATGCGTCCGCGTCCGCCGATCGGACGACATGAGCGCGGCCAGTTTGCCGGCGCGCGCTCCCTTTCCCTTTTCCTAGCCTTGTTTTGCGGCCGAAATTGCGGCCGCGGCAGGATGCCCGAAGGCTGGACGTGAAGTCCCGGTCGGACCGACGAACGCGCAGCCGGGGCGCAAGGGAAAGGAAGCCCATGCTGAACAAGGGCAAACGGCGGTCCGGAACAGTGCTTGCGGGACTCATCGCAGCCGTGTCAATGACGACCGTCGATCAGACGATAGTTTCCGTCTCCTCTCAAACGATCGCGTCGGGTTTGGGACTGGATTCGCCAGGAATCGAATGGGTGGTCAACGCCTACCTGTTGGCCGCGGCAGCCGCCTTCCCTCTGGGCGGGAAAATGGCCGACGCCTGGGGCTACAGGCGAATCATGCTTGCGGGAATAGCCTTGTTCTCCGCGGGAAGCGCGCTGTGCGGGGCGACGCCGGCAGGCCTGGCGCAGCCGTGGATAGTTGCGGCGCGCGTCGTGCAAGGCGTCGGCGCCGCGCTCATGTTCCCGGCCGCGGTGGGAATCCTCATCGCCTCTTCGAAAGAGCGGGACCGGGCGAAGTCAATGGCCCTGTTCTTCGCCATAACCGGCGCCATGACGGCCATCGGCCCTGTTGCGGGCTCGTGGCTGGTGCAGTATTCATGGCGGTACATTTTCTTCGTCAACCTTCCCCTGGCTTTGATCGCCTCCGGTCTTGTCCTTGTCGGCGCAGGAGACGTTGAAAGGGCTGTGGGTGCAGGAGAGGTCGAGAGGGCTGCGGGTGCAAGAGACGGCGAAGGCGTCGTCGGCGCAGGAAGCGTCAACGCCGCCGATCTTCGAGACGAAAAGCCCGCCGATCGGGCAATCGATTGGGCGGGCGCCGCCATTGCCGCCCTCGCGATGGGCCTCCTCATTTTGCCGCTGAAGAAAGGCGGCGACGTCGGCTGGGCCGATCCGCGAATCCTCGCCAGCTTCGGCGGTTCGCTCGCCCTTTTCCTGTGCTTCTTTCTGTTGGAGCGCCGCACTGCCCGGCCGGTCGTCGACGTCGGAGCCTTCGCAAACAGGGCTTTCACACTCTCGGCTCTTGCCACCCTGGTCGCGTCGGCGGTCTTCATCCCGCTCATGTACTTCGTGAGCGTGTACGGCCAGCTTTCCCTCGGTTTGACCGTCGGGAGGGCGAGCGGGCTCCTTCTGGCGTTTTTCGTCGGCTTCCTCGCCGCGTCGCAGTTTGGCGCCAGGATTTTCGACAAGCGGGGGATCGCCGCCGTCGTGCTGATCGGCGGAGCCGTGGCCGCAATCGGCTTTTTCCTGTTGTGGCGTTGCGCGGCAGGATCGGCGTCCGGCCTGCCCGCGGCCGGCGACCTCGCCTGGCTGCTCGGGTGCGCAGGCGCTGGAATCGGATTCATGTTCAGCCCTGCTGCGACCGACATGGTCAATCGGGCCGCCGCATCGGCGTACGGGGAGACGACGTCGGTCACTCAAAGCATGAAAAACCTCGGGGGAGCGCTCGGGATGGCGGTTTTCGCTTCGGTCAGCGTTTCGAAGTTCGCCGACGCCGTCTACCGTAAACTCGGCGGCTTCGGGATCACGCGAGCGCGCGCCTCGGAGCTGGCTGCGACGGTGACTTCGGGCCACATGCGGGCCGGGCAGCTGCCGGGCGGAGGCAGAGCCAGGCAGGCGGCGACAGACGCCGTTCGCCAGGCATACGCCGAGGCCGCCGCCAGCGTATTCTTGGCGATGGCCATCGCCTGCGTGCTGCTGATCGTCATAGCCCTCCTGTATCCTCGGTCTGCGTCGCCGACGCGGCAAGCGAAGAGTCAGGAGACGCGGATGCAATGAAACGAGAGAAAATGCAATGAAACGAGAATGGACGCTGTATTTCGTCTCGTCGACGGCGCTCCTGGCGCTATACATCGCCTTGAGGTCCGCTTCGGCTCGCGAGGCGGCCGGGGGAGCCGCGCGAACGAGTTTCTTCGCCGTCGTCGCCTGCACGCTCATTGCCGTTCCGACCGCGCTTTTCGCCGTCTTGGCGCGCCGAGGCTGGAGATACGGCCCCGTGGTCGGGGCTCGAGGCGGATGGGCGTTTGCAGCCGTCGCGGTCGCGAGCGTGTTGGGGGCGGCTCTCGCCGATCGGAACGCCCTTCTCGCTCAGGTCTATGTGATTCCCGAACTCTTCATCGTTCTCGCCTATCGCGGGGCGCTCGCGGCCGCAGCCGTGATGAACTTCGGCCTCGTCGCAGTGCAGGCGCTCGGCGGTGAGCCCACATTCGACAATCTGTCCAAGTGGGCGGCGTCGGCCGTCGCCGTGGTGGTTTTGACCGGGCTATTCGGCAAACCCATCGATCTGCTGGCCGAAACGAATATGAGGAATCGGGAGCTTGTAGAGCAACTTCAGGCTCGCAACGCGCAGATCGCCCGCCTGTCGCACCTCGAGGGGACGGCGCGCGAAAGAGAGAGGATCGCGCGCGAAATGCACGACACGATCGCTCAGGACCTCGCCTCGATTCTGGCTCTCGCGCGGGCGACGGCGGGCGATGTCGCGCAGGCGGGCGCTGCGCCGCATGAAAACGGCGTCGTGCTGTCGGCGAACGTTGCCGCACCCGCGAATGGCGTCGCACCCGCGAATGACGCCGGACCCGCGAATGACGCCGCAGACGATTCCCAAGCGTCGCGGCATTTGGCGATGATCGTCCAGCTCGCCCAAGAATGCCTGGACGACACTCGCCGAATGATCGCCGACGCGAGTCCGCGGGCGCTAGACGGGCGCGGATTGGCGGAGGCGGTGGGCAGGGCGGCGGACCGACTCGAACACGAGGGAATCGCGGTGACCCGCTCGCTCGATTCGGCACTGCTTCCTCTGCCGCAGCCCGTGAGAGTCGCCGTTCTTCGCATCGCGCAGGAGGCAATCGCCAACGTCGCCCGGCACTCCCGGGCCGCCAATGTTGCGGTTTCGCTTCGGTCCGTCGCGGGAGCGGCGATTCTGGAGGTTTGCGACGACGGCGTCGGTTTTGACCCCGCCACGGCGGGCGCCGTCGGCGAAGGCTCCGACCCTTTGAATCGATCGGCCCTCCGGAGCCGACCGGAGTCCATGGATGAGGGACGATCTGGTTCCCCGCGCGTTGGGCGGACGGGGAGTGCGTTGCAACGAGACCGCCTGCTGTATGAGCCCGAAGGAAACGGCTCGGGTTTCGGGATTTCCGACATGCGCGGCAGGGCGGCGGATCTGGGCGGCTGCGTCAGCATAGAGAGTTCGCCGGAGCGTGGAACCCGTGTCGTCGCGCGGATTCCGGTCGACGCTCCCGCCGGGGAGAGTGCGGCGTCGGCTGCGGGTCCGGCGTCGCAACAAGCCGTGAGCCCGGCGTCGCAAGAATCGATCAGCCCGACGCCGCAAGGGAAGGAAGAGGAATGATCTCGATCGTCATGGTCGACGACCACCCGATGATTCGCGAGGGAATAAAAAGCATGATCGAAAAGTATGCGAATCTTAAGGTGCTCGGTGAGGCGTCAGGAGGTGCGCGTGCACTCGAGCTGGTTGAAGAGCTGCGCCCGGACGTTCTGCTTCTCGACCTGCGCATGCCCGACATGAGCGGGTCGGACGTGGCCCGCAAGGCGCTTCAAATCTCGCCCGCCACCAAGATTCTCATTTTGACGATGTACGACACCGACCGCGACATCCTGGCCGCCATCGAGGCTGGCGCCAGCGGCTACGTCCTCAAAGACATTGAGCCCTCTCGCCTGGCGGAGGCGATTCGGGCGACCGCCCTGGGACGCACCGTGCTGGACGAAAGGGCGGCGAGGGCCGTGACGCAAAGCGTGAGAGGCGGTTCTTCGGCCGGCGGCGGAGTCGACGAGCTGTCCGAACAGGAAAAGCGGGTCTTGGCGCTCGCGGCGGAGGGAATGACAAACCGCCAGATCGCGACGGCCATGGGCGTGGGCACGGCCACGGTCAAGACGTACTTTTCGCGAGCCTTTGCCAAGCTCGACGTCGTCGATCGGACGTCGGCCGTAGTCGAAGCGATGAGACGCGGCGAAATCGACGCGTGATGTGTGGCAAGCTGAGTGTGAATTGATCATCCAAGCGAGAAAGGGGCAGGGCAATGGCAGTGACGACAGTATTTGACGTCGCCGACGCGCTCCTTGAGCGCGCTCCGCAGCGCACGCTCGGGACCCTCAAGTTGCAGAAGCTGTGCTTCTACGTGTTTGGATGGTACGCCCATCAAACGGGGGCGGCTCTGTTCGACGAGCGATTCTACGCCATGCCGAAAGGCCCGGTTGTGGGGGAGCTTCTCAGCGCCCATGCGGGCAAAGCTGCTTTCTCGCAGGAACAGCTCGGCAAACAGTTTGACGAGCACGATTTAGACCGTGACGGTCTCGATCTGTATGTCGATGAAATCGTCGATGCCGTATGGCTGTGTTACGGGAAGCTTAGCGACCATGAACTCGTGGATCTGACTCACGAAGAACAGGTGTGGATCGGCGCCTGGGAACACCGCCCGGAAGGCGCTCGCCGTGGCGACCTTCCGCAAGAAGAGATTGTTGGTTATTTCCTGCATCGTCGCTTCACATCCTTCGAGGAGGGGAGGCTGGATCTTCCAGACGGTCAGGTAACATTCGTCGATGCGGATTGGCTTTCCGAGCTCGATTCACGGGACGATCTGATCTCCGAGGAGTTCATCGCCAACGTTGTTGCCGCCCTGCGTGGCGAGCGCTCTGATTGAACTGTTATTCAACAGTTTCGATGCGGGCGTTTACGAGGATTCCCGAACGCAGACCCCGTAGCGCCCCGTCGCGCTGTTTCCAGCGTCCCTGCGAGAGCGTTTGCGCGTTCCTCTGAGCGGGGTTCCCGGTCCACATGCGGACGGCCGCACGATGGCCGAATTTCGGCGTAGAATGAAGCAAAACTCAGGATGGAGGCCTTGCGGTCAGCGGGGGCCCGCGGGACAAGGAGAAGCTTATGACCGATGATTCTTTGACCGGCAAAGAGGTGCAGGGCTTCGCCGCTGCCTTTTCCGCCGATCGCACCGCTCGGATCGTCCAAAACGCCGTCGCCGAGACGCCCATCGACAAGGTGGCGATGGACCGGGAGATCGTCACGTCGATCGACCCGTCCGTCTCCGTCAAAGTCGACACGTGGCCTATCACGAACCAGAAGAAATCCGGCCGCTGCTGGCTCTTCTCCGGCCTCAACTCGCTCAAGCCGGCCGTCTACGAGCAGACAGGCGTCGAGGAATTCGAGTTCTCCCAGAACTATCAGCACTTTTGGGACAAGCTCGAGAAGGCGAACTACTTTCTGACGTCGATGATTGAGCTCGCCGATCGCGACGTCGACGACCGCACCGTCCACTACCTGTTGTCGAACCCGATTGACGACGGCGGCCAGTGGAACATGTTCGTCGCGCTCGTCGAGAAATACGGCGTCGTGCCGAAGTACGCGATGCCGGAGACTGAATCCTCGTCGAACACCCGCGCGATGAACCAAACGCTTCAAAAGCTGCTGCGCAGGGGTGCTCGCGACATTCGCCGGGCGTCCGCCGAAGGGGCCGACCCGCGCGAGGTCAAAGCCGCCGCGCTGGAGCAGGTTTACAGGGTCCTCGCCATTCACCTGGGGACTCCGCCGCAGCGGTTCGTCTGGCAGTGGCGCGACAAAGACGGTGAATTCGGGCGCGAAGGCGAGATGACTCCCCTCGAGTTTGCGGCAAGGTACCTGCCCGATTTGAGCGAGTACGTGTGCCTCGTCAACGATCCCCGCCCGACGTCGCCGTACAACGCCCTGTTCACCGTGGACAGGCTCGGCAACGTCGTGGGCGCCAAGCCGGTCGTCTACCTCAACGTGCCGATTGAAGTGGTCCGCAGGGCGACGTCGGAAACCCTCGAATCGGGCAAGCCCGTGTGGATGGGATGCGACACAGCCAAACAGTGCGACTCGAAGCTCGGCATTTGGGACGGGCGCCTCTTCGACTACGAGGGCACGTACGGCATCGACCTGGAGATGACGAAGGCCGAGGAGCTCCAGTACGGCGAGGCGCAGATGACGCACGCCATGGTTTTCACCGGGGTCGACATTCTCGACGGCGAGACCCGCCGTTGGCGGATCGAGAACTCCTGGGGCGACGAGATCGCCGACAAGGGCTTCTTCACAATGAACGACTCGTGGTTCGACCAGCACGTCTTCGAGGTGGCCGTCCACCACGACCGCCTCTCCGCCGATCTGCTTGCCGTGCTCGACTCCGAGCCGATCGTGCTGCCCGCGTGGGATCCGATGGGCTCGCTCGCCTGAGGAGGTGAAGAATAGGGGGTTGTTCGAGACCGCGCTGTCCGTCACCCCTGTCGTTTCCCACGGTGCTGCGGTCCGCATAACGGTTGCACAGTTACTTTGCGAAACAAACATGGTATCGTCCGCGACTGGTTGCCCGCATTAGAATAGCATTCGGTGACGTACTTTCGTTCGATTCATGTCAAGTGTATGAGGATCTGGGCCTGACGTCGCGTTGAGAAATCAAGTTGCCGGGTGGTCAGAGTCACGCTAAAAGCCCTAGCGACCTGCCATTGCCATTATGTACGGTTGTGTTAGTTGAGTTCACGCAAGACTTCAACGGGAGTTGAAAAACCCATGACCGATCCTACCTACGACAGTCTCGACACGCTTATCGGCGAGCTCAAACGCTCGGCAATTGACGCATACATGCGCGACCATGGGTACACAGTAAGTGGTAGTAGCTACGAAAAAGTTGCCCCGAACAGGAGCGTCGGGGAAAGCGTGGTGGAATGCCCTCAAGAAGATGGTAGTGGCGGGGGTAAAGAGGTAGTTTACTTCACCGACGGACCTCCTTCGAAATCAGAAGGATACTGTGATACTTTCGATGAGATTCGGCAAAAGATCGATAAGCTCCTCAAAAATGGAAAGATCTCCCCAGTCCTCGTGAGATTGAGATTGAGAGTTCCAAATGCCTCGAAGTCACGAAAGTTCTTGCTAGCACGGCCACTACCCAAAATGGGCTAATGGTTCCTGCTGGAATGGTTATCCCTGCGAACCTGGAGCTGATAGGGCATAAGCTGAGGTCAATGAAAGGGGAGACCGCCGATGCCATTCAGGCAAAGTTCCTGACTGCTCTCAGCGCTGCTGTTGGAAATCTGAATCGCGTATCAATCCATCTAGGGGGAGCGCTCGTGGCGGAAGAAAAGTCTTTTCAGCCGCTCGCGAGGCGGTTGCCAAAGCCGTCCATGAAGCAAAGAAAGCCTGCGACAGTGTGGCTCGCGGAGGCAGTTCCAAACTGGAGATTGCGATTAAGATAGCGAAGCTCGTGGCTGATGGGATTGCGGCATTCACCGGTCCTCTCGGCGCCGCTTACAAGGCGACGACGATTGGCGCCGGCGTGTCATCCGTTGCGCTCGGCGGCATCGACGCGAGCGAAGTTGAATCTAGCGGTGAAGTCCACAGTAATGTCAGACGCTACGACGAGGCACTGACTGTGCTCGGCGATGTTCTCGATAAGATAAACGACGACATCCGCAACGGCGAATCAGCGCTATCCGTCAACATCGTCGATAATATCGGCATCATCACAGGCAACAGGTCAGCTTTTGACCTGTCGATCGAACCGATCAGATCTAAGGAAAAGTTACTCATCGTCGTTCCGGAGGACGCAATGGCGATTGCCAAAAGCCACCTTCCGCCAATCGCAGAGGAGCTATCTAAAACCGCTAGGAGCGCATTGGGGTTCTCGATGACCACGGCCGTCATGCGAGACGAAGGTGTTGGGATCGGCCCCAAAGGCCCTGGAGAGATGTTCGCGAGCATGCGTACTCTGCTCTACGAATTGCTTCGCGAGCTGGCGTGGGACGTCGAAAATGGGGCTGCCAATCTTCGTTCCGCCATTGAGCTAATCGAAAACGAAGACGCGAACTCTAAAGCCGCGCTTGAGCAGAGCGCTCGCAACATCGATAAAGGCAGCCAGATCGACCCGTGGAATCATCACCAAACGTGGGACCCTCACGGCAGTATGTGATCTTTGAAGGCTCTAACCGAGGGAAAGGCGGAAGAATGTCGCTAACAGTGAAGCTGCGGATCGTGAGGGTGGCAGTGCGCACGGTTTTCGCCGTCGTCGCGCTGTCTGTGATCGGCTGGCTGTATTTGGGGTCCATAACTATCCAAGCTCCTAATGACGGTCCACCGTTGGAGTGCGAGCCCTTGGGGAAGGGCGGTCCCAACAGCTACCACATGAAGGGTTTTCCCGATCCTGAAGCTTTGAAAAGAGTTCAGAGCTATATGGATTATGAACTAGATGCGCCTAGGCGAAGTGATTCGGATACAAAGAACGCATTCTTGAAAGATTGGAAACTGGAATGTCAGCGGGCAAGGGAAGGACGGCGGGATCTTCTCAGCATTATTGCCGTTGTGTCTGCCGCCGTCTTCTTGGCGTTGGGCTCGCGACGTCCGTTTCCTGGGCGATTTACGTCCGGAGAGTCTGATCCGCCGAGGTCGAAGGGGATGCCGTTGGCGGCAAAACTGCGGATTGCCCAGGCAGCGGTGCGCACAGTTTTCGCAGCGGCTGCGCTTTCCGTCATTGGTTGGCTTTATCTTGGAACGCCTACTTTTCAAGCGCCAGATTCAGCGACGCTCAAGTGCGCGCCTTTGGGGAGCTTGGATTCGAACGGCTATTACATGGCCGACAGTGACCTTGACGACCAGGGCTGGATCGAACACTATTTGAATAACGAGGTGGATCCAACTAAACGGTTTGATCTCAGTGTCAAGAAGACGCTTGTGAAGAATTGGGAGCACAGCTGCGAGCTAGTCAGAGAGGGGCGGCGAGATCTTCTCATCATCGTTTTAGTCTTGTCCGCGACTATTTTCCTTGCCTTGGGTTCGCCGCGTCCGTTCCCCAAGCTGTTCAAGTCGGCGTCGACGCTGCCCGATCCTTCGACACCGAACTATTTTTCGACACCGACGCTGCGCGATTCCTCGGCACGGACGCCGAGCGATTCCTCGCCGCAGGGTGAAACTGCTGAGACCGATGCCGCTGCGCCACCGGAGAGTCTAAAGCCACCGGAGAGTCCAAATAGGTGACGGACCCGTCCCCGAGACGATCCGTCTCGGGGCAGCGCGTCTTCGAGCAAAGAAGGGTATATCTGGCGGGGTGTAGGCGTCTCGGCGGAAGCTCCGGCCCGTCGCCCCGCCAATGGCAGGATGCCGCGAGGCCGAGGGTTTCCTGGATGCGGGTCGCTGCGCACGCAAGAGCATGCAAGAACAGGACCTAGATGCATGATCAGGACCGAAACGTGGTCCTTTTCTTGCACTCAGGTCCTGTTCATCGGGGTCAGTCAGGCTCACCGGGCAGTCGACCAGCGCCTGCGAACTTGCGAGCGCCGCGACAGCGCACTAGCCCCGCTACGACAGCTGACCAGCAGCTGCGACAGCTCCCCGGCCCCGTCGAGACAGCTCCCCAGCCGCCGCGCCGAGCCAACGAGGCGGACGCTGGTCGGCTTGGGCCGGTCGGCTACTCCTCGGCCTCGCTGCGGTCGCCGCTCCACAGCGTGTGGAACGTGCCCTCGCGATCAACGCGCCTGTACGTGTGGGCGCCGAAGTAATCACGCTGCCCCTGAATGAGGTTGGCGGGAAGCTCAGCCGCGCGGACGCCGTCGTAGTAGGCGAGCGACGAAGCGAAAGCCGGGATCGGAACGCCGGTGAGCGCGCTGAAGCTCACGATGCGCCGCCAGGACTCCACCGACTTGCCGATCTCGCCGGCGAAATAGGGGTCGGCCAGAAGCAGCGGGAGCTTCGGGTCGCGCTCATAGGCCTCGGTGATGCGGTTGAGGAAGACGGCGCGAATGATGCAGCCGCCCCGCCAGATGCGCGCCATCGCCCCGAGGTCCACGTTCCAGCCGTTCTCCTCGGAAGCCTTGCGGATGAGCTCGAATCCCTGGGAATAGGCGACCATCTTCGAGGCGTAGAGCGCCCGTCGGACGTCTTCGATGAAGGCCGCGGGATCGGCGACGGGAACGTCCTCGGTCCCCGCGGGAAGCCCCCGGCCCGCCTGCCGCTCCGGCACAGAGCCGGAAAGGGAGCGCGCGAACGTCGCCTCGGCGATGCCGGTGGTGGGAACCCCGACCTCGGCCGCATTCTGAACCGTCCACGCGCCGGTTCCCTTCTGGGAGGCGCGGTCCAGGACGACGTCGACGAAGGCCTTGCCCGTCTCCGGATCGACGTGCTGGAGCACGTCGGCGGTGATCTCGATGAGGTAGGAATCCAGTTCGCCCCTGTTCCACTCCTCGAACACCTTGCCGATCTCGGCCGCGGACATGCCGAGCGACTTGCGCATGAGGTCGTAGGCTTCGGCGATGAGCTGCATGTCGGCGTACTCGATGCCGTTGTGGACCATCTTCACGAAGTGGCCGGCGCCGTCGGGGCCGACGTGTGTGCAGCAGGGAACGCCGTCGACGTGGGCGGAGATCTTCTCGAACATCGGGCCGAGCCGGCGGTACGACTCCGGCGTGCCGCCGGGCATGATGGACGGCCCGTTGAGGGCGCCCTCCTCGCCGCCGGAGACGCCGGATCCCACGAAGTGCAGCCCGCGCTCGCGAATGGCGGCCTCGCGGCGCACGGTGTCGTGCCAATTGGAGTTGCCGCAGTCGACGATGATGTCGCCGGGGTCCATGAGGGACGCCAGCTCGTCGATGACGGCGTCGGTGGCGGGCCCGGCCTTGACCATGATGATCGCGACGCGCGGGGTCGACAGCGCGTTCACGAAATCGGCCATGGACTCCGCGGGGAAGAACTCGCCCTCGTCCCCGTGCTCCTTGACGACCTTCTCCGTTTTGGCCGCGCTGCGATTGTGGACGGCCACCTTGAAGCCGTTGCGGGCCAGGTTGCGCGCCAGGTTCGAACCCATCACCGCCATGCCGGTGACGCCGATGTCCGCCACCGCCTTAGCCGGGGTTGGAATCGCCATGTTTGCTCCTTCGTGTGTCACGGCCGACGTCGCCGTTCGCTGCGCTTTCCCGTCGAAAGCAGCGATCGGGCCTGAAAGCCTTGTTCTGCGGATCGAGGTCTCGATCGGCGGGCGTCCGCTTCCCGCCGGTGAAATGGTCCACCCATAAAAATACGCCAGGCGCGCCCCGAGTGGAACTTGGAGCGCGCCGCAGCGGGCAGTTTATGCGCCGAGCGCAGCCGATTATGCGCCGAGCGCAGCCGAGACGACCGCCTTGGCCGCCTCCTGGACCTCGGCCAGATGCTCGGCCCCCTTAAAGGACTCGGCGTAGATCTTGTACACGTCTTCGGTTCCAGACGGGCGGGCCGCGAACCACGAGCTCTCGGTCGCCACCTTGAGGCCGCCGATCGGCGCGTCGTTTCCGGGCGCCCGCACGAGTTTCGCCGTGATCGGCTCGCCGGCCAGCTCGGAAGCGGCGACGTCCTCGGGGGAGAGCTCGGCCAAACGGGCCTTCTGCGCCTTGGTCGCTGGCGCGTCGACGCGCGCGTACGCCGAGTCGCCGTAGCGCTCGGCCTGCTCGGCGTGCAGCTGCGACGGCGACTTCCCGGTCACGGCGATGATCTCCGAGGCGAGCAGGTCCATGATCAGCCCGTCCTTGTCCGTCGTCCACACCGTGCCGTCCGTGCGCAGGAAGGAGCCGCCCGCGCTCTCCTCTCCGCCGAATCCGACGTCGCCCGTCAACAGGCCGGGAACGAACCATTTGAAGCCGACCGGGACTTCGATGAGCTTCTTCCCGATCCCCGCGACGACCCGGTCGATGAGCGAGCTGGAGACGAGCGTCTTGCCCACGGCCGTGTCCTCGCGCCAGCCGGGGCGATGCGTGAAGAGATACTCGATGGCCACGGCCAGATAGTGGTTGGGGTTCATGAGGCCGCCGTCGGGGGTGACGATTCCGTGGCGGTCCGAGTCGGCGTCGTTGCCCGTGGCGACGTCGAAGGGGGTCTTGCCGTCCGGGCCCGGCGTCATCCTCGCCCGCAGGGAGGCCATGGCGTAGGGGGAGGAGCAGTCCATGCGGATCTTTCCGTCCCAGTCGAGCGTCATGAACGGCCACTTCGGGTCGACGACGGGGTTGACCACGGTCAGGTCGAGGCCGTAGCGCTCGCCGATCGCCCCCCAGTACTCGGCCGATGCCCCGCCCATGGGGTCGGCCCCGATGCGCACGCCCGCCTTGCGAATCGCGGCGAAGTCGATCATCGCGGCGAGGGCGTCGACGTACTGGTCGAGGTACTCGTACCCGCGCACGCTGCCCTTGGCCCGCTCGTAGGGGACCCGGGCGATCTTCTTCCACCCCTCGCGCAGAAGCCCATTGGCGCGCGCCGCGATGACCTTCGTCGCGTCGGTGTCGGCGGGGCCGCCGGTGGGCGGGTTGTACTTGAAACCGCCGTCGCGCGGGGGGTTGTGGGAAGGCGTGATGACGATTCCGTCGGCCAGGCCCGATCCGGTCTGGCGCACGCCCGCGGCCGTCCCAGCCCCGTTCGCGCGCAAGATGGCGAGTGACACGGACGGCGTGGGCGTCCACGATCCGCGGGAGTCGACGCGGACGTCGACGTCGTTGGCGACGAGCACCTCGATGGCGGTGCGCTCTGCGGGGACCGACAGGCCGTGCGTGTCGCGGCCGATGAAAAGGGGGCCGTCATAGCCTTGGGCTTTGCGGTATTCGACGATCGCCTGCGTCGTTGCGGCAATGTGGGCTTCGTTGAAGGCGCCGTCGAAGCTCGAGCCCCTGTGGCCGGAGGTTCCGAAGACGACTGCCTGGAGAGGGTCGGCGGGATCTGGTTCGATGTCGTAATAGGCGGAGATCAGGGCATCGACGTCGATGAGGTCCTGATCGCGGGCCGGGGTACCTGCGCGTTCGTTCATGGCCCAATTCAACCACGGTGCGATCATTGGGGCTAGTGAGGTCCGTCCCAAGAACCGCCGGTGTCTCAGAATGCGGACATTCGACGTCGAGGTCTCGATCGGGGCGCACACCCGGCCCGGCTTGCGGGCGCAGCTTGAGCGACTCGGAGCGCGGACGTTCGGCCTTTGCCGCGGACGCTCGGCTCGTGCCGCGGACGCAGCGCTCGGCACGCGAACCTTCGCCTTGGTCTTCAGAAGAGCGAGACGAACGCCGTTCCGCCCAGGAAAGCGAGCAGGCCCGAGCCCGCGGTTCCGAGGGCCAACGCCGCGGATGCGAGCCTCCGCCCCGCGCGGGCAAGCTCGACGGCGTCGAGCATGGCCGTGGAGAAGGTTGTGAATCCGCCGAAAAATCCGGTTGTGACCGCCCGCAGGGCTTTCGGGTCCACGGCCGAGAAGGCCGACGTCGCCGCGCCCAGGAGGAAGCAGCCGAGGACGTTGACGACGAAGGTCCCCCACGGAAACTCTGGATGCCGTCGGCGCACCAGGCCGTCGAGGCCGGCTCGGCACACCGCGCCGAGGCCTCCCGCCAGAGCGACCGCGATCATGGGCTCGCCCCGTGCTCCGGCTCGCTCGCCGGCTGGCCGTGAAGGCGCCCGCCGTGCCCGTTTTTGTCGCGTCCGCCGCAAAAGCGCTCGCGCCCGCTCTTGTCGTACCCGCGCCCGCCGCTCGCTCGCCCGCCGCTCGCCCCGAGGGCCAGACCGGCCCACGCGCACAGCAGGCCGCAGGCGATCGATCCCGCCGCGTAGGCCGCTGCCTGCGCCGTCGTCGCCGCCTCGACCTCGGCTGCGAAAGTGCCGTACGTCGTGAACGACCCCAGGAGGCCCGTGCCAAGAAGCAGGCGCACCCTCGGATCGGCGCGCCGGAAACGGCTCGTGAGAAGGCCCGCGAGGAGCCCGAGGAGGAATGAGCCCGCGAGGTTCACGGCGAGAGTCGCCCACGGAACCGCAAACGTCCAAGCCTTCGCCCCGCCGGGAAGGATCTCGCCAATCCAGGCTCGCAGTGCGGTTCCGGCGCAGCCTCCGGCGAAAACGGCGGCGTACGGACCGGTCAGCCGACGGGCGAGCCGGCCGGCGCAATTTTGCTCAAGCACGGTCGGCCCCCCTCACTGCCGCAGGGCCACCTGATAGTTCAGGCGGGAGTAGACGAGCTTCCACCTGCCGCCGAACTTTTGCTCCGCCCAGTCGTCGGCGAGCATCCCTCCGGTGGAATTCGACGGGGCGAAGATGACGGCGTCGATCTTCGCCTTGCCGTACGTGCCCTCCCAATAGACGCGGTTGCCCGGCACGTTGTAGGCCAGCATGGGCAGGTTGGCGACGACGTTGTGCCCCGTGCCCAGCGCCTCGACGGCGTCCCTTCCGGCCCGGGCCTGCTCTTCTGTGACGGAGAAAGGCGTGCGCCCGTCGACGAGTTGCCCGATCGGGCCGAACCACGCGACGGCGACGTTCGACGCGAGCGCGACGACGGCCGCCGCCATGCGCGCCCTGTACGTGCCGCGCCATCGCGAGCACGCGTCGATCAGGGCGATCGCGGCGATCGGCACGAGGATGGCCGAGTAATGCCAGTGCCAGCCCCAGTAGTGCTCGACGTTCCCGGCGAAGCGCCATAAGAGCGTGGGCAGCATGATCCAGACGTACGGGCTGACGAGCCCAACGAGCCCCGCAGCGAGCGCCAGAAGCAGGAGCGTCACATACTTCGTCGCCGGAATGAAGAAGCGGAGGAGGAAATTCGGTGCGACGGCGTCGTTTTGCGCCAGCCTGTTCGTATACTCCCACCCGCCCTCGGGGTTGAAGATCGGGAGGATGACGAGTATCGCCAGAAGGGTCCACGCGAGGCCCCACGCGGCGAGGCGGGCGCCGGCCTTGCCTTGGGGGGAGGACAGCGCCTTCTTCAAGGACGCGCGCGAGCGAAGCGCGAACCTGTTGTCGGCGCGGGCCGCCGCGCCCCACGCCTGCCACAGAAAGACGAGGCCTGCGGCGCAGACCGTCAGGCCGAGGTCTTCCTTGATGAAGACGAGGAGGCCGACGGCGACGAGAGCCGACCGCGAGCTGCCTTTCGTGTCGAGCCATCGGGCGAGCCCGTAGGCGAGCAGCGGGACGGCGAAGGCTATCTCGTGGAACTGCGATTCGACCGCGCTCCACAGGCCCCAGCTCATGGCGTAGCCGATTCCGACGATCGCTCCGAGGCTCTTTCCCAGGCGTTTGACCGCCACAAGCGTTATCGGGACTGAGCTGAGGGCGAACAGCAGGTCTTGGAGGACGAGCAGGGTCAACCCCGAGGGAAACAGCTTGTACACGGGGCCAAGCAGAACGAGCAGCGGGTGGAAATGGTCTCCGAGCAGATTGAATTCGGGCCCCTTGATGTCCACCCTCGGCGCGTCGAATTGGGAGTACTGCTTGGCGAGCTCGGTGAAGATTCCCAGATCCCACGACGGCGTCGCGAAAGTCCTCCATTGCAGCTGCGAGTAGAGAATGTAGGCGAAAGCCGAGATTGCGGCTATCGACCAGGCGAGAATATGCGCCACTGCTCTGGACGGGGCAGCCGATGCGGCCTCGTTGACGGCGGGGGCGGTGTCTGCGGCGCCGTTTGCCTCAGGGCGGTCGTGTTTTTCCGCTCCGCCGTCCGAAGCTTCGACGGGCGCCGCGGTGGAAGCTGCGTCCCCGGAAGACCCGAGCGATTGCGGTGGAGCCGGCGATCCGGGACTGGGGTCTGATTCGGCGTCCGGCATGGCTTCCGGGGCGGGATGCGACTCGAGGTTGGGATCGGCCGCTGAATCGGAGCGCGCTTGGGGGTTTGGCTCCGCTTCTGGATCGGAGCGCGATTGAAGGTCGGGCTCAGACTCCGCGCCTGGCTCCGCCTCCGAAGCGGGCTCCGCGATCGGATCCAGCGATTCGGGTGAGGTTTCTTCTGGGCTGGTCACAACGGAAGTCTAACCATTGACCGCGCTATATCGTCGCGTTGCAGCTCACACGAGCGTGTTTCCGGCGGGAACGGGGAGACACGTACGGAGACGAGAAGGCGCGTAGGGAAACGGGAAGGCGCGTAGGGAAACGGGAAGGCGCGTGCGAGCGCAGCGAGTGTGTGCGCGAGTGCCGAAAAGACGGGGACGAACGCCGGGCTGCGGCGCGAGTCAAGGCCCTGGGGCAAACCAAAGCGGTTGGCGCGGAATCGAGTTCCGCCCCAACCGCTTTGGTTTGTTGAGAAGGATGATCCAGCCAAAGCCAAATCAGCGAGACCAGTATATCAGTACGCCCTGCGACGGCGTGCCACGAGAACTCCGCCGGTTCCGGCTGCGGCGACCGCGACGGCCGCGAGGGTCGTAACCGAAGCGCCCGTGCGCGGAAGCTGAGCGCCCGAGACGCCTCCCTTCTGACCCGAGCCCGCGCGAGGCGACGGGACGACGGGAACCGACGCTCCGGGATCCTGCTGGTTGGGGGCCACGCCGTGATCGCCGCCGTTCTCGGCGCCGTTCTTCTGCGGCGTGCCGGTGTTGAGTCCGGGAACCTTGTTATTGCCCGGATCGCTGGGATTCTGCGCCGAAGGGTCTCCCGACGGGCGCTGAGTCTCGGACGGCTGACCGCTGGGGGAAGGATTCGCCGTCGGGCTCGGCGACGTCGGATCCTCCGAAGGGGTGGACGGGGTGGGCGACGGCGTCTCGGTCGTCGGAGTGGGGTCGGGCGTGGCGTCCCCGCCGCCGTTGCCGTTGTCTCCCTGGCCGCCGTTGCCGTTGCCGCCGTTTTGGTCGCCGGCTTGGCCGCCGTCGTCGCCCGGGGTCCTCTTATCGTCTCCGTCGCGCGGAGCGTCGCCGTTGCCCTGCGGCAGATTTGCCAGCTTGGCCTGGGCGAGGGCAGTGTCCACGGCCGCCCCCGCGGTTCCGTTGGCGCCGGGAGCGGCCGTCGTCGTGCCGTCGGAGGGCTGGGTCGGCTCTTCAGCGAAGCTCGGCGCGGCCATGCCGGCCACGCTGGCTCCCGAGATGGCGAGAGTGGCGATGATGTGGCGGGGAAGTACCCGCTTTGAGCGCGAATGCGATTGTGTCACGAGCTTTTCCTTTGTTTCGTCTGTGTTCGTCGTTGCGTCCAGGTTCTCGCATGGGTGAGAGGCAGCCGAGAACTCGGCGGACCGCTACCTGATGGCCTGCAACGATTCTTTTCTCCTCACGATAACACTTCGGAAGTGTAAGAACCTAGGACTGTGGCGGGTACTTCTACCACAAACAGCTTCCGTTTCCCGTCGAGATTCCCGTAAACCGTCTAAATCGCGCGGAAAACTCGCATATGTGCGGCTCGCCTCAGCGTGGGCGACCGCACTCTAGATGACCCCGCGTTTGGTGATCATCCGCAGCGCCAGCCACCCCAGCGGCACGCGTCCCCAGAAGGTGAGGAGGCGGTAGAGCACGGCGGTTGAGACGGCGATCGACGTCGGGACTCCGGCCACGGTCAGGCCCGTGGTCAGCGCGGTCTCGACGGGGCCGATGCCGCCGGGGGACGGGACGACGGACCCCAGGGAGTTCGACAGAAGGTAGGCCAAGGCCAAAGTGACGATCGGAAGGCTGTATCCGAAGGCGGCGAGCGAGCCGCCGAAGCAGGCGACGAAGGCGATCGTCTGGACGGTGGACCCCGCGAATCCGTAGGCGATCCTGCTGGGGTGGGTCGCGAGCCACACGAGGCGTGGCCACACCTGGTCGATCGTCGGGCGGACCTTCTTCGCCGCCCACCTGCGCAGGGGCTTGACGAGGAAGAGGGCGGCGACCGCCAGCACGCCGACGGCGATCGCGACGATGACTGCGCCGGAGGGCATGGACAGGGAGCCGATCTTGCCGGTGGCGAGGCTGATCCCGATGAGCAGGATGATCGTGGTGACAAACTGCGCAAGCTGAACGAGGGTGACCGTCGCGACGGCCACCGGCGTGGAGACCTTGCGTTTCTGGAGGAAGCGCAGGTTGAGGGCCGCCGGGCCGATGCCGGCCGGGGCCACGAGGGTCACGAGCGAGGCGGCCACCTGCACCATGACGGTGTCCTTGGCGTTCAAGGGCTCGGACGTGTAGGCGCGCAAGGTCATGGCCGCGCCGATGTAGGTGAACAGGCCGGCGACGAAGGCGAAGAGCATCCACAGGGGGTTGGCGTGGGCGAGGGTCGAGCGAAGCTCGTTGAAGTTGACCGAGACGACCAGGATGTAGACCGCCACGAGGCCCAGGGAAACGGTGACGACCGTCTTCACGGAGAAGCGATAAAGCTGGGTGGGCGTCACTTCCGCGACCTCGGGAACCTGCTCGGTGAGGCGGTCGCGCAGCCGCTCCAGCTGCTTCTTCTCGGTGAACTTCGCCATCGTCTCGGAGGGGACGACGGCCTTTTGCAAGATCGGGGCAAGCGAGACAATCTGGTCGCGCGGCAGGCATCGGCTTGCCGAGGCGATGGCGCGTTCGACGCCGACGGTTCCAGCCATCATGGCCATCGCCTGCGCCATGTCGATGCGGCGCTCCATCTCAGAGGCCGCAAGATGGCCGTTCTCCCAGTGCAACAGCTGGGCGCGCCCGCCCTTGAGGGCCGTGACGCCCGCCCGCACGTCTCCGTGGGAGAAGCCGCGGCGATGGGCGTCTTGGAGGATGTCCCACACGTCGTCAAGCGCCTCGTCGGGAATCTCATTCGGTTCGACGTCGCTCAGGGCCGTGGAGCCGTCCACTTCAAGGATGACGACCTTCGAGCTGTCGGAACCCGCCACGGCCAGGCCGCGGTCGGGGGCAAGCCCGGCGGAGGCGCTCGCCAACTCCATGAGAGCGAAGCGGTCCATCGCTCCGTCGATCGTCTTCTCCGCCTGACGGGCCGTGGTGGTCAGCACGAGCCGCTGCCACGAGGACTGCAGCACTCCGACGATCTGCTGGTCGGCGTCGAAGAAGGACGCGTGGTGCGGGTTTCCGGAGGAATCGACGACGATGTAGTTGCGGGAGGCCTCCTTGCTCAGCGGCGGGTGATAGGAGGCCAGGAGCTCGTTTCGCAGGGCGAGGGGGTCGACGTCGTCGGCCGGCCTGAGACGCTGCGAGGCGGCCTTCGCCGAACGGCCGACGCGGCCGAAGCCCGGAGCGGGCTCCGGAATTTGACGGTCCTCTTTGGATTCGAGCCGGTCTTTGGCCCCCAGCGGACCGTTTGCCCGCCGAGAGTCGTCGGCGCCTCGGGAGCGGTCGGCTCTCTGCTGCTCGGACTCCGGCGAGGCGGCTTCGGACCCTTTGGGCTTCGGCGGGGCGCCCTCGAAGGATTCGCCCGCCTTCTGCAGGATGCGGTGGATCTGGTCGATGCCGTACCGGTCGATGTGGCCGAGGTCGCCGTATGCGGGGGCGAGCCATGCGGCGAGGGCGTCGTCGTCGGGGAGCTTGTCGATGCGGACCACCAGTTGGGCGTCCACGCCGGCGCGCCTGACGAGCCTGACCAGGTCGGCCCCCGTCGCGCGGTCGGGGACGTCGCCGGCGATATAGCGCCACATGAGGCCGCACAGCACGCCGAGCAGCGCGGTGATGAGGGCCCCGGGAAGGGTCTGATTGCCTTGGAGCACCGAGAGGACGAGAACGAGGGAGAGCAGCGGCCAGCCCCACCTCGTCGTCTTCGCGCGTTTGCCGGACCCGGCCACCGTGAGTATCGCCGACACGACGGCGACGTAGGGGATGAGCTTGAAGTAGGTCTGTTCGACGAGGGAATCGGAAAGCTGGCCGGTGATGGGCGAGAGCGGGAAGTAGCGGCTGAACAGCCACAGGAGGCCGTAGGTGAACGCCGCTGCGCTGGCCACGGCCAGGGCGCCCGTTGCGAGTGTGCGCCATCGGCGGTGCCAGGCCATGTCGATGACCAACGCGGCCGGCAGGACGAAGCCGATCAGGCCTTCCAGGGCGTTGACGGGCATGAACAGGATCGACGTGATGATGCCGCTCGTGGCTGTGCGGACGTCGCGTATGACGGCCAGGGCCGTGGAGGAGCCGTAGACTGTGACGACCATTACGCCGACGATCGCCAGCAGCGTGATGACTGCCGACACCAGATCCCGCGGACGTCTCAGCCACCGCGTTTCTTCGTCAACGAGCAACACCGGCCGCCGCGGCGTCGTATTCGTCAGGTTATCGTCCACATGTGAATTCTAAGGCAATGGATTGCGGGTTAGGCCAATTGGCGAAACTCGCCCGAGGTTCTCGCTCCCCAGCCCTTCGGGGCCGGCCGTCCGCCCTCTCGTCGTCCTTCGTCCGCCTTGCGACGAGGGGCGGGCCCCTGCGGATCCGCGCTCGCGTGTGCGCCCGCTCCGCCGCGAGAGGGGCGGCTTGGAGCCGCAGGCCTGTCCGGCCGCGCCGTGCCCTTATGAGGCGCCGGGACTGTGCCCTCACGAGAAGTAGCGGCGGATGACGAGGCCCGTTCCCACGAGGCTCAGGGAGACGGAGAAGACGACGCCCGTCCCCATGTCCAGGCCCGTCTTGATGAGAGGCCGTTCCTCGGTGACGCGCGCCACGGTGGGCAGAGCGACCGGAGTGCCGACGATCGGCGAGTTGATGCTCGAGCCCGGACGCCTGGCGCGGGGCTTCCCCTTGCCGGAAGGCTGGCCGCCGTTGGGGTTGGCCGCTCCCGGGTCGCCGCTCGGGGATTGGGAATCCGTCGGGCTCGGCGTCGCTGTGGGGGCCGTGGGCGAGATCGGCGGCACGATGCCGCTCGGGGCCGACGGCGCGGCGCTCGGCGAGGCCTTCGCGCTCGGGGTGTCCGTCGGCGAAGGCTCGGCGCTTTCGGAGGGGCTCGCCGTCGGGCTCTCGTTGGGAGTCGGCGAGGGCTCCTCCGTGGGGGAGGCAGTCGTCGGCGAGGGGCTCGGCTCCGCGGTGCCGGTTGGCTCGCTTGACGGCTTGGGCGTCTCGGTTGGTTTCGAGGGCGTGGTTTCCATCGGAGACGGGGTGGGGTGAGACGAGGGCGCTGTGGGCTTGGGCTCGGGCGTCGGGTCAGAGGTCGGCGACGTTGTGCTTGGGCTCGGTTCCGGCGTGAGAGTGCTTGGGCTCGGTTCCGGCGTGAGAGTGCTTGGGCTTGGCTTCGGCGTGAGAGTGCTTGGGCTCGGCTCTGGCGCGGGGGTGCTCGGGGTCGGCTTCGGCGTGGGCTTCACATCCGAAGGCAGGCTGAGAACCTCCGTGGAGACGGCGACGCCGTGGACCGTGTTCGCCTTGACGACGAAGGAGTTCCCCTTGGCGCCGTCGACGGTGTAGGAGGAATCGCCCCACCGCACTCCCTCGGGTGCGCCGAGGGCGGCGGAGGAATCCTGCGTGACCGTGATCTTGGTTCCAGCGGGGAACTTCGATCCGGCGTCGACCTTCTGGCCGATGCCGGCGGCCAGCGAAAACGTGCCGGAGCGCTTGTCCGCAGCCAGGGTCCCCGGCGGATTCCAGCCCGGATAGTCGGAGGCCGCAGTTCCCGCGGGAAGCTCGTAGCGAGCCGTCACCGGGAAGGCGACGCGCCGCGGAATCGCTTCGGCGTGGGGGCCCGTTGCATTCGACGTGACGGTGAACGACCCGTGCTGCGCGTCGACGAGCCCGCTGGAGGCGAAGGGGTCGGTGTACTTCGCTGTGGCGGCCTTGACGATCTTGGTCTTGCCGAGCCCGGCGGTGTTGACGTAGGCGAAGTTCGGCGTGATCCGCCCCTTGTCAGGAACTGTGGGGTAGGCGATGCCGTAGTTCGTCTGCCGGTGCCACGGGCCGGTTATGGAAACCGTCGCGGTGGAGCCGCTGATCGAGACGGACATGTCGAAGTCGCCGTAGGCCGTGGTGTAGTCCGTTCCCGTGCCTCCGGTGACCCGAACGTCCCGAACTTCCTTGTCTCCCGCCGATCCGCGGTGGTAGAGCGCCCACTTTGAGGGGTCGGCGAACTTCTGGCCGGGCCCGACCGTGTCCGTGATCGTCACGGTCGAACGCGTGGCCCCGTCCGTCCGCATGTGCTGGCCGGTCTCCTTCAGCCGTTCGGCGACGTAGTCTGCCCCGAAGCTCACGGTCCAGAACACCGATCTGCTCTCGGACGTCAACGCAGGGGTGACCTTCGCAAAGGTGTGCGGGTTGTAGCCCTTGGAGCGCTCGCGCACGGGGCCGCCGGGAATGGCCAGCTTGTACTGGCCCCCGTTGATCGTGAAAGAGGCCGGCGACGCCGTGGGGGCGAGCGCCGTCAGGCGCAGGCTGACCTTGCCCTTGGGCGCGGCGTATCCCCGGGCTTTCAAGGAGTCGACCGTTTTGCCGAAGACGCAGTCGACCTCGTTGCGGCCGAGTTTGCACTGGCCGATCGCGGTCTGCTTTCCGGCGACGTCGATCGTGAGGTCGGCTTGGGATCCGGGCTCTAGCGTGCGGAAGGAGGCCGGGATGCCGACCTTCATGGACTGCCCGGGGGCGATGTTCGCTTTGGCGGCGTCCCAAGCGAAAGAAAGCGATGCGTGGTCGCCGACGAGCATGGGATGCGACGCTTCGGCGGCGGTGAGCTGATCGCCGTTGGCGTCTGTGCGGGTGAGCGTTGGTGAGGATATGGCGATGGCCGCGTTGACGTCTGCGTTCGATGGCGTGATGAACGCGGTCAGCGCGGTGACGAGGGTGATGATCACCCCCGCTATCAAGGTCCGTGTGCCCATCGGTTTGCGTGATGAATGGGCCATAATGACTCCTTCGGTCGAAGCCATACTTAGTCCGTTAGGTAAGCGCGTGGTTAGTAGGTGGCATGTTTAAGTTAGAAACTAACTTATCAATGCATGTTTCCCTAGGGATCCCCCCAGGGGGGGAGGCCGCATGGGCAACACTCCCCATGTTACTGCTTTTCGTTGATATTTAGCGATTCCTGAGGGGAAGCTCCGCAAGTGAGATTTCGGAGACCTTTCCCCTGATTCTTTCTATCTTGGGAGCAAAATAAGCGGGCCCCGCTCTCACCCATCGGGAGAGCGGGCAAGAATGCCCGGTAAACCGGGGAATCTAGGCCCGTCGCAGGCGCAGAGAGTTCGCCACCACGATGACGGACGAGCTCGCCATCGCCGCCGCCGCGATGCCGGGTACGATGAAACCGGCGACGGCCACGGGGATTGCCACGACGTTGTATCCGAATGCCCAGGCCAAGTTTTCCTTGATGATTCGCAGGGTTTGGGCCGAGATGCGGATGGCCGCGCCGACGGAGCGGATGTCTGAATTCACGACTGTGATATCGGCCGCTTCCTTCGCGACGTCGGCGCCGGACCCCATGGCTATGGACAGATCCGCTCCGGCCAGGGCCGCGGCGTCGTTCACCCCGTCGCCTACCATTGCGACCTTCTGCCCGGCCGCCCGCAGCTCCTCGACGATCCCGACCTTGCCTTCCGGAAGGATCCCCGCGCGCACGTCGTCGATGTCGACTTCAGCGGCCACGGCCGCCGCCGCAGCCTCGTTGTCCCCGGTCGCGAGGACGGGGCGCAGCCCGAGGGACTTCAGCTCGGCCACGGCCGCGGCGCTTTCCGGGCGAACGGCGTCGCGAATGTCGAACACGCCCAGCAGCGATCCTTCGAGAGCTACGCCGACGACGGACGCGCCCGGATCGCCGCTGAGGCCCGATGCTCCTTCGACGCCGTCCTCCGCGAGCCAGCGCGGAGTTCCGGCGACGATACGGCGGCCGTCGAGGCGCCCCTCCACGCCGTTCCCGGCCCGAGCCGCAACCGATTCGACGGTTTCCGGCTCGATCCCGCGTTCGCGTGCCAGCGCCACGATCGCCTTGGCGATCGGGTGCTCGGACCCGCGCTCGAGGCCGGCCGCCGCGGCCAGGAGCTCCCGTTCGCCGACGCCCTCCGCGGGCCGGACGGCCGAAACGGACATCGTGCCGGCGGTCAGGGTCCCGGTCTTGTCGAGGACGATCGTCTCGACGCCGTGGGCCGATTCGAGGGTCTCCGGGCCTTTGATGAGGATGCCGAGGCGTGAGGCCCGGCCCGAGCCGACGAGCAGGGCGGTGGGGGTGGCCAGGCCCAGGGCGCATGGGCAGGCGACGACCAGCACGGTGATCGCGCTTGCCAGCGCCATTTCCAGGGGGTTGCCCAGCGCGAGCCTCGCTGCGAAGGCGACGGCGGCGATCGCGATGACGGCAGGGACGAAGACGGCCGAGACCTTGTCGGCCAAGCGCTGCACGGGCGCCTTCCCCGTCTGCGCCTCGGTGAGGAGCCTGCCCATTCTGGCGAGAGTCGTCTCCTCGCCCACCCGCGCAGCCCGCACGGTCAGGGCTCCAAAGGTGTTGACGGCGCCGCCTGTCAGCCTGCTGCCGGGGCCGACGTCCACGGGAATGGACTCCCCCGTGAGGAGCGAGGCGTCGACGGCCGACTCGCCTTCCACGACCAAGCCGTCGGCTGCCACCGTCTCTCCGGGGCGAACGAGGAATTCGTCGCCGACTTCCAGCTCCGCCGCGTCGATCGTCTCTTCGACCGCGACGCCGCCTTCCCGGCGCACCCGAGTCGCCGCAGTCGGCGCGAGGTCGAGGAGGGAGCGCAGGGCGTCGCCCGCGCTTCGGCGCGAGCGCGACTCCAGCCAGCGGCCGAGGAGGAGGAACGTCACAATGAAGGCCGCCGACTCGAAGTACAGATGCGGCGTTCCCGAGTGGCCGAGCCCATGGATGCCGGTCATGGCCATGGTGTAGCCTGTCTTTCCGGCGCCGCCCCACAGGAGGGCCCACGCGCTCCACCCCATCGACGCGATGATCCCCAGTGCGACGAGCGTGTCCATCGTGGTCGAACCGTGCCGCCCGGCCCGCCAGGCCGCTTTCAGGAAGGGCCAGCCGCACCAGAAGGCGACCGGGACGGACAGCGCGCCGACGGCCCACTGCCAGCCCGGGAACTGCCAGGCGGGGGCCATCGACACTGCGACGATCGGCGTTGAGAGGGCGAGGGCCGCCCAGAATCGACGTCGAAGGTCCGCCACGCGGGCCGAGGCCGCGCGGGCCGCGGCCTCTTCGGCGCCTCGGGCCGCCTCGCTCGCCTGGACGGTGCGTTCTCCGGCGTCGTCCGTTGTGACTCTCCGCAGAACCGCAGCGCCGTAGCCTGCTTTCTCAACCGCGCCGACGAGCTCGGCGTCAGAAGGGCCGGCCTCATCCGCCCACTTGACGCGCGCCTTCTCGGTGGCGAGGTTGACGGTCGCCGTGACCCCGGGGATCTTGTTGAGTTTCTTCTCCACGCGGGCCACGCATGAGGCGCAGGTCATCCCGGTGACGGCCAGCTCGACCTCGGTCTGCGGCCGCCCGCTGGATCGCGCCGGATCTGCGCCGGGTTGGGTGGGATCCGCGTGTCGGGGCCGCGTTGGATCGACGCTTTGCGGCTGAGTCCTGTCGGCGCGACCGGACTGTTGCCCGGCGGCGTTCTGAGTTCGTCGCCTATCGGCTTTCTCGGACTGTGTTCGACCTGCGGTTGACGTCATCGCGACGGCGCTCCTCATATCGGATGTGCTTGGCTTCCAGTTCGATTCCTGCAAACGGACCCGGCCTCGGCTTGGGCCCGGTGTCCGCGAACCGCGACGCAGAGTCTGTCGGCGGGATCCGTCAGCGGACGATCGACTCGACCTCGTATCCGCCGGCCTCGTCGATCGCTTCCTTGAGCGCGGCGTCGGGGATGTCGGCGTTCGTGTACACGAGAACCTTGGACGTTCCGCCTTTTGCGAGGGTCACCGAAACGTTGACGACGTCGGGAAGGGCTTTGAGCTCCTCGGTCACATGTGAAACGCAGTGCTCGCAAGTCATGCCTGTGACGCCAAGCTCGATGGTGCGGTCGAATGTCATGTCTGTTCACTCCTTTGATTGCGGCGCTCCGTGCGCCGACACATGTCTCAACGCACGTGCCCCTCCCGGTATTTCAGAAAGGGCCGCGGCGAGTGCTTCAAAGCCGCTGCGGCGAGTGTCTCAGAAGGGACTGTGACGGGCGCTTCAGTCGCCGCCAAGTGCTTCAGAGACCGCTGGGGCGAGCGTTTCAGGGGCGAGTTGCTTCAGAGATCGCCGCCGTCGCCGGAATCAATGAATCTCGACGCCCAGTCGGGCGGATTCGGGCGCGGAAACGCCTCCATTTCGGCCGCCCAGGCCTGAGGGGTGATGGATTCGACGAGCGGAGGCGTCTCCTCGTATGCGACGTTGAGCTTTGTCTCGCCCGACGCGCTTGCCTGCAAGGTGAAGGCAAGCGGCGCGCCGCGCTCGGGGGTGGCCGCGAGCTTCTTGATCTGCCCCAGGTATTCGAGGACGGCGCTGGGAAGCAGTGCGATCTCTTCGACGACGCCGCCGTAGACGGGGCGGCGGGGCCTGCCGCTGCGCGCCCGCCGGCTTCCCGGCCCCTGGCGGGCGCCGTCGTCGGCGTTCGCGCTCCCGTCCTCCGACGAGGCGGCCCCGGAACCGGCCCCGAAAGGCAAACCGGTCGCGGAAGGCGGGGCGGAGCCGGAGGCGTCCCCAGAAGACGGAGCGGCCTCGAAGGGGCCGGCAGGGGCCGGGATGAAGAAGTTGCCTCCGTAGCGGGACTGCCCGCCGACTATCTGGGCGATGAGGGTGCACGTGCGCCACCCCTCGGGCGCGACGTTCTCGATGAGCGCGTGGATGTCCTTGAGGAGGGAATCGACGTCGTAGTTCGACCGTTCCCGAAGCGACAGCGTCGTGACCGCGGGGAAGGTCGAAACGTCCCAGGTTTCGGGCCGGCCTTCTTTTACGGCGGTTCTTTCCATCTCGTCCATCGGCATGACGCAGAAAAACGCTCCGGGGGAAATGCGGAGCACCCTGTTGCCGATCGCGTAGGGGGCGTCGACGAGGAGGGCGAATCCAAGGGCGTCCATTCCGTTCGGAGAGTTCGCGAGGCGGGTCACCCGAACGGGCACCCCGCGGGCCAGGGCCGACAGGTAGTTTTCGTGGACGTTCAGGTCGTCGCGGTACTCGATGCGCTTGGCCCACAGGTCCGTCGACAGCCTCTCGAACCCGCTTTCGGGTGGCTTTCGGGGGCTGACGAGGGTGAGGGCGGTCGGCTTTCCTCCTTCAGTTTCGACGTCGACGGCGGCGGTTCCCCATTCACGCTTGACCACGGGCCCCATGAGCTTGCTCGGTTCGGCCGCGACGAACTCTCGCGTCTGGGCGTTTTCCCACCCCCAGGCGACGCCGTGGTAGACGGCCGCGAGCTCCGGGCTCGGATCCCCGGGATGGAGGCGCCACAGTTCGGAGCCGCGGGTCAGGCGCCCCGGCTCTATCCACAGAAGCTCAGCCGTCACGCCGCCCGCGCTCACGACGCCCGACGGATCGTAGGGGGCGTCCTCCGTGACGCCGCCCAAAAAGGCGTCCGGGTGCAGCGGGCCGACCGCGCGCCGGGTGTGGACGAACGGGTCGACGGGCGCCTTCAGGATGTGCAGCGGCTCGTCGGGCGGGAAGCTCGCTTCGTTCACTTTGCACAGGAGAAGTTCGCGCAGAACGGCGGCGTCGCGCACGTCCTCGACGCTTGCCGCGTCGACGGCGAATCCGCAGAATTCCTCGGCCCCATGGGAAAGGTACCTGTCTGCCTGCCAGGGGGTGACGGCCAGCTGGTAAACGACGCCCATTGCGTTCCTCCGTTCGTCGGGTTGACGTTCTTGGTTTTCTTGACGTTCTTGGTCTTCACGGCTTCGCCTGCTCTGTTGAGGCTGCCGTTCGGTGTTCGGTTGGGGGGACTCGGTTCCGCTCGTCCGTTACTTCATTGGCCCATGAGGCGCCTTGTCATCGGTCCATGAGGCGACGAGCCCATTCGGGCTGTTCGTCGCGGGGGAAATACTCGAGTTCCTCCTGCCAGTCCTCGGACGCGATGTGCTCGAGCATCGGCGGGTGTTCGTCGGGGAAGGGTATGATCTCGGAGTTCTCGAGGCTCCCTCGGAAAACGCTGAGGGCGTAGGCGAGCGGGGCGCCTTGCCCTTGCAGAGCGTGGAGCACTTTGATCTGCGCGAGGTACTTGAAGATTGCGACGGGGAGCGAGTCGACGAACTCCCTCTCGTCCTTCTCGGCGTCGACGACGAAGTGCCCCTCGCCCCGTGCCTTTCGCCCCACGAGTTGCACCACCAAGTCGCACCTTTCCCATTTCGGCGGCGCCATGCCGGTCACGAGTGTCGCTATCTCCTCCAGGAGCTCGGCGACGTCGTAGTTGCTGCGCTCCTTTTTGCGTTTGCGGGTGACCGCGGGTTTGCCGGCCGTGTTCCACGAGAGCGGGGCTGCCCGCCGGTCCACGTGTATCGGCGCCACCTCCGCGACCGTGGGGAAACACGCGAAAACGCCGGGTTCGAGCCGCGTGAAGCCCTGGCTTTCTGCATAGTTCGCGTCGATTGCGCGCGCGACCGCGAGCACCCTCTTCTCGCCGCTCTGGCCTCGCATGAAGCGCACGAGGCGCGACTGCACGTGGTTGATCGTCGCGTACCTTTGGTTTTCGTAGACGACGTCGTCCTCGGAGAGCTCGATCCGCTTGACCCACATGCCGCTCGACACGGGCTTGAACCCCTCTTCTTGCGGCGGGTCCATGGGCGCGACCATCGTCACGGCCGCGGGTTCGCCTTTCTCGATTTCGACGTCGACGGGAAGCTGCGCCCAATCCCTCTTGACGACGGGGCCGATGAGGTCGCTGGGGGCGGAGGCGACGAACTCGCCGGTGCGCATGTTTCGCCATCCCAGGGCCGTCCCGTAGTAGATCCCGCATAATTCGGGGAAGGGATTGCGGGGATAGTAGCGCCACAGCTCCGCGCCGGCGGTCAGGCGCGTGGGCTCTATCCACAGCAGGTCGGTGGAAAAGCCTCCGCCGCTGGCGGTCCCCGAGCCGTCGTACGGCGAGATTTCGGCGATTCCGCCGAGGAGCGCGTCAGGGTGGAGGGCCCCCACCGCGCGAGACGCTTGCACGAACGGGTTGATGGGCACTTCGAGTATGTGTATCGGCTCGGAAGGGGAGAATTGCGCGGGCGCTATGGCTCCGCAGAACAGGTCGATGAAGTCGCCTACCTCCCTCATGCCGCTCACCTGGGCGGCGTCGATCGCGAAACCGCAGAAGTCCTCTTTGCCGCCCTCGATGTAGGACCGCGCGCGCCAAGGCGCTATCGCCATTCGGTAGCCGACGTCGATCCGACAGTCTTCGTAGTTTTCGTCCACGGGAACAGCCTCCGTCCGATTGCCCTCTTCACTCTATCGGGAGCGGAGCGGCCCATGCGCGGATCGTCCGCGATGCGGGTGTCTTTCTGGCGCGGCGGCGAAAGCGGAACGGCTGGCGCCGAGCGTCTAGGCAGCAAGGCAATCCGTCCGCCTGCAAGCCGCGCGGAGCGTCTAGGCCTTGGCGGGTTGAGACGCCCCGCCAGTCTCATGCCTTTCGGCGGTTGCCGCCTTTCAGGTTTCGGAGGCGGCGGCGTTTTGCCGCCGGCGGCCGTGCTTTCGAAGGCAGCCGCCTCTCAGTTTTCGACGGCCACGGCTTCGCGCTTGCGCTTGTTCGCGCGGACGCGCAGCGCTATCCACAGGGCGCCGCCAAGGAGGCAGACGACTATCGTGACCTTCGTCAGTATCCCGACGTAGCCTTCCACCTTCGTCCAATTCGAGCCGAGGGCGTGGCCTGCCCAGATGAGGATCGTGTTCCACACCGCGGACCCCGCCGTCGTCAAGGCGGTGAACTTCCAGAAGCTCATGCGCGTCACGCCCGCCGGAATCGAGATGAGGGAGCGGAAGATCGGGATCATTCGGCCGAAAAGGACCGTCCAGGTTCCCCTCCGGTCGAAGAACGCCTCGGTTTTCTCGATGTCCGAGGTTTTGACCAGCGGGAGTTTGCCCATGAGCTTGCGCGTTCGCTCCCTGCCGAGCAGAGCGCCGACGCCGTAGAGCGCCCACGCCCCGACCACCGACCCCGCGGTGCACCACAGAATCGCCCCGAGCAGCGTGAAATTGGCGCTCCCAGTGCCCGCCGTGAAGCCCGCCAACGGAAGGATCACTTCCGAAGGGAGCGGCGGGAACAGGTTCTCCAGCGCGATGAGGGACGCGGCGCCGAGTCCGCCGAGGTCGTTCATGACATCGACGGCCCATCCGGCGATGCCTGAGAGCGCCTGAGGATCGGCCGACGACGCGGCGGCAAGGAATCGAGGCACGAGGTCTCCTTGTTCTCTCTACTTTTCTGTCCACCTATCGATCCAGCCCGCTTCATCGGCGCGATTGCGCGCTCGTTTGCGCCGCTTGCGCTTGCTGCCCGCTGACGTCGTGCATCCTTCGCGCGCCCGCTCGCGACATCGTGCGTGCGTCACACGCTCGCTGGCGTGCGCCTTCGTGACACGCGTGTTCGTCGCACACGGAGGTGCTTGTCAAGCGATTGCGCAGCGCTCGCTTGACGCGTCGATTGCGCGGTGCTCGTTCGATACGTTTGGTCTCGCCCGCATCACTCGCAGCATGCGCCGCTCGGGAAGCGAAAGAGGCCTCCATTAGTTTGACAGCCGAGTCTGGGAAGTGACTGCGGTTTGCATGTGATATGACTCCCGTCTTGGAGGAAACCGTTGCCTTGGCGAGAGAGGTTGCGTTCCGGCAGAGCGCCTGCCCGTTGGCGAGAGCGTTTCGTGTGCCGGAAACCGTCTGCCGTCGTTGGCGGCATCTCTTATCGGCAGAACCGTTTAGCGTCGGCGAAACCGGCTGGCCCGAAAGACGTTCTTTTTGAACGTGAAGGCACTTTTGAGCCAAAAAGGCACTTTTCATGGACGCATCGCGCATTTCTTGGTCTTATGGGCGGCCGTCGGACTCGGACGCCGCCCCGCGCTAGGCCGGTGCCGCGTGCCCGGCTTCCCCGGGGACCGCCGCGTCGTTGGAGGCCCCCGCCCCGCTGGGCTGCGGGGCGTCGCCGGAGTGTCTGGTGCTGCCGGCAGCCCCCGCCCCGCTGAAGTACGCGGCGCCGTCGAGGAATCCGACTAGCCGGGCGGCCAGCCCGGTGTAGCTCGCGGGGGTCAACGCCGTCAGGCGCGCTGCGACGTCGTCGGGCATGCCCAACGAGGCGATCGCTTCGCGCATGTCCTCGGCCGTGACCTTGCGCCCCCGCGTCAGCTCCTTCAAGCGCTCGTAGGGGTTGCCCATTCCCGTTGCGCCGCCGAGCCCGGCCGCGCGCATGGCTTGCTGGATCGGTTCGCCCAGAACCTCCCACGAGGCGTCGAGGTCCTCGGCGAGCTTTTGCGGGTTGGGGTCTACGCCGGCGAGCCCGCGCACGAGGTTGTCGAGAGCCAGCAGCGAGTGCCCGAAGGCGACGCCGATGTTGCGCTGCGTCGTCGAATCGCTGAGGTCGCGCTGAAGCCGCGAGGTGACGAGCGTCTCGGCGAGCGTTTCGAACAGCGCCGAGGAGACCTCGAGGTTCGCCTCGGCGTTTTCGAAGCGGATGGGGTTGACCTTGTGCGGCATCGTCGAGGAGCCGGTTGTGCCCTGGGCGGCCAGGTTTTGGTGGAAGTAGTCGAGCGAGATGTACGTCCACATGTCGGTGGCGAGGTTGTGGGCGATGCGGTTCGCGTGGACGACGTCGGAGAAGAGGTCGGCCTGCCAGTCGTGCGGCTCGATCTGGGTGGTCAGCGGGTTCCACACGAGGCCGAGGCCTTCGACGAAGGCGCGCGAGAGGGCGGGCCAGTCGGCGTCGGGCAGTGCGGCGACGTGCGCGCCGAAGGTTCCCGTGGCGCCGTTGATCTTGCCGAGGTAGTCGGCGCTCGCGATCCTGCGGAGCTGGCGGCTCAGACGGTGGGCGAAAACGGCCATTTCCTTGCCGACGGTGGTGGGCGTGGCCGTCTGCCCGTGCGTGCGCGAGAGCATGGGCAGATCCGCGTGCGCATGCGCAAGTTCGGCGAGCGCGTCGTGGAGTTTGAGCGCGGCGGGGAACCACACGTCGGTCACTGCGCCTTTGATGCACAGGGCGTAGGCGAGGTTGTTGACGTCCTCGGAGGTGCACAGAGCGTGGACCATTTCTGTCAGGCTGGGAAGGGCGGTGTTCGGCCCGACGACGGCGGGCGCCGCCTCCATCCGCCGCTTGATGAGGTACTCCACGGCCTTGACGTCGTGCTTCGTCTCGGCCTCGATCGCGGCGTGCTCGGCTATCTCCGCTTCGCCGAACTTTTGGGGGATCGCCCGCAGGTAGGCGACGTCGGCCTCGGAGACGACGGGGGCTCCCGGGAACACCTCGTTTTGCGAAAGGAAGATGAGCCATTCCACCTCGACGGCGATTCTGGCGCGATTGAGCGCTGCCTCGGAAAGGAAGGCGGTGAGCGGGGCAACGGTTTCGCGATAACGGCCGTCCAAAGGCCCGAGCGTAATCATGGCGTCATTCTCCCACGAACGGCGGGGCGGTTGCCTGTGCGAACGGGCGGGTGCGGCGGCAGGCAGACGCGCGTGCGAACGGGCGGCGGGTGCGGCGTGCGGTTGCCCGCGCGAGTGTCAGGTCGGCGTGCGTGCGAGTGTCGAGTTGGCGGCGCGGCGTGCTGCGCCCGAGTGGCGGCCCGGCGTGGAGCATTCGTTCGCACAGCCGGGCGCGGGCGGCGCTCAGATGTATCGCCGGGCTTCGTCGACGGTTTGCCGCCCGTAGCCGCCGCCGAACAGCGCGGCGTGGACGATGAGGATGTGGAGCCGATGCAGACCCACGCGTTCGCGCCATCCGTCGGCCAGGGGCGAGACCTCGTTGTAAGCCGAGTAGATCCGGTCGACGAAGGGCGCGCCGAACACCGTCAGCTGCGCGAGGTCGGACTCGGCGTGCCCGCCGTGGCAGGCGGGGTCGATGAGGACGCCGACGACGTCGTCTCGGCGGTTCCTCGCGTTGGCCGCCGCTTCCGACGGGCTGAGTCCTTCGGCCGCGGTCTCCGCCGACTCGCGCGACGCCCACATGACGTTTCCCGCCCACAGGTCGCCGTGAAGGAGGGCAGCGTCCGTCTGGACGGAGGCTGGTTGCGGAGCGTCGAATTCGCCGTCGTTCAACCGTTCTGTCAGACGTTCGAGGACGGCCGTGCCCTCGGAGCCGATGGATCCGTTGCGGCGGGCGTCGGCGAGGTAGGGCAGGAGCCTGTCTTGCGCGTAGAACTCGCCGAAGCGGCGGGAGAGGCCGGGGCCGACGAGGGGGAGCGCGGCTGCGCCCATGACGCCGTCGCTTGCGGCGCCGCCGGCGTTGACGAGGCCGGCGGGGGCCTGGCCGAAGCCCCTTGAACCTTCGGGGCAAAAGGCGTGGGTGGCGGCGAGTCTGCGGCCGAATTCCTCCGCCGCCGCGGGGGAGGCTGTGGCGGCGGAAAGCCTTGCCGTGTCGAGGCTCGTGGCTGTTGCACGGAGGAGCCGCACGACCGGTGCACCGCCGGCTCGCGCGGCGCGCGCCAGATCGGCCAGGCCGGCTGCCTCCGCGGCTGTCGCTCGCTTGCTCGCACGTTTGGTGAAGCTTGCAGTCATAGTCTGGTCACTCTACTCGCTCCGATTGAAGGGCGGGGTTTGGGCCCGAAAAACAGTATTGGCGGGAGGCGCTCCATGCCAACGCCTCCCGCCAAATGCCACCGTCGAAGTGTCAAGCGGCGAAGGGAACGAACCGCTTGAGCCTGGCGGCGATGCTTGCTTGTCTGCGCATGCCACCGCCTTTCTTCGTCGGCTCACTGCACACAACACATTCATCGCGTCTGCTGAACTGACAAGTGCGGATCGTTGGGATCGCTTGCCCGTCCTGCTGACACCGTCTATATAACCCGCCCATCCTTAGGCCGTCATGAGTTAATCCTGGGAAACCCCGGGGAAGCCTGTGCTCTTTCAAGACGTGGGGCGTGTTTCGAAACTTGGGCCGGTCTCAATGCCGGGTGAAGTCTCTTACTTGTATTCTAATGTTTTGATTTTAACAACATTATTTCTTATATATGAATTCTTTTTATCAGTTTTTATATTTATTTGAGTCGATTTGTTTTATTAACTTGATTGTATTGGGTGTTGGCATGAGAGCTGACTTCCATGGGCGTCAAGGGACACAAACGACGAAAGGGATGGAAATGGTCACCTGGGCGGATGTGAAAACATGGAAAAGCGACAGCGTGGGCAAAGTGGTCGATGATCTCATTGGAGAACGTCGCATCATCACCGAAGTGCAAGACGGTATCGAGCTCATTGATGTCGCCTCCGGTTGGCGTGGAGTGGCTGCAGGCGTGGCCCAGAAACGCTTGGCGGGAATCGGCAGGGTGAGTGACAGATGCGCAAGTTCGCTCAGCACAATCGTAAAGACGACGGCCGAGGCTCAGGACGGCGTCGGAAAAGTTGAGTCTCTCGTCAAGGAGGCTCAATCGAATGCCTATTTCAATGAATTCGTCATTTCAGACGATGGGATTGTGACGGATCCCCATCCGGTCGAATTGATGCCCTCGGCTTCCGACCCTTTGACTTTCATAGGAAATCTGTTTATAAAACCGCTGGAAACGATCGGACAGGCACTCCTCCTGCCGGAAGTCGCACTCCGAAAAGCAGAACGTGAAGCTCGATTGAAAGAGTGTCAACAGATTGTTGACGATGCTTGCAGGAAAGCCGAAGAGGTTGACGAACAGTACACGACTTCTTTGAGGGCCGTCAGTGGAGATGAGTCCTTGCCGCGTCGAGGACGCGATTCGGAGCGTTTGCACCTTCCTGATCTGCCGCGTGCAGATGCGAGCACGGAGGAAACGGCTGCCTGGTGGGGCTCGATGACGGCGCAGCAGAAGAAAGACGTCGTTTCTCAAGCCAAAAAGGAGATCAACGAAGGAAACAGCAGAGGATACGCTCGGCTTGGAAACATGGATGGCGTAGAGGCGGCGTCGCGAAGCGAGATCAATTCCCACCGAGTCGATCACGATTACAACGAGCTCGCCAACAAGATTAGACAATCGAGTTCGAGTGCCGGGGAGCCGAAGCAGTTGAATGAGCGTCTAGACGAGCTGAGAGCCATCAAGAAAGTGATGCGCGAACATCGAGACTGTCAGCTATATTTGTACGATCCGCCTACCGGCGCTGAGGGGCATAAACACATGCACGCCGCTTTAACCATCGGCGACGTCGACAAAGCCAAGCATGTTGCGACGTTCGTGCCCGGAGTGAGCACGAACGTCAAGAACAGTGCTTCATCGTTGGTCGCCGATATGGAGAATCTTCGGAATAGGGCTGAAGCGGAGGGGCGCGGATCCGTGGCCGCCACGGCATGGATTGGATATGATTGTCCACCGGGAATCATAGAGGCTGCGGACAGAAAGCCGGCCGAGCTCGGCGGAGGTCCTTTGGCGAAGCATCTAGAAGGAATATCGGATCTTCGGAGGGCCGCGGGAAGGCCCGTGCATCAGACTGTCATCGGGCACTCTTACGGTTCGACGACGTCGTCTTACGGGCTCGCACAGGTGCGTTCCGGTGTCGTCGATGATTACGCGGTGTACGGCTCGCCTGGCGTGAAGGAGAAAGCTTCGGGGTTGAACGTCCCCAAAGGCCACTCGTATGTCATGCGCTATGGCAACGACTTCATAGGGCTGGTCGGCGGGGTCTTAGGGCCGGATCCCTACTCGTCGGACTCTGGATTCACAAGGCTTGACCCCGGAGGCTCCGGAACGGTCAATCCGCTGAAAGCCCATTGCGTCTATCTCAAAGAGGGGAGCAAATCCCAGAGCCTGCTCGCGAAGATTACGGCCAGAGAAAGTCGGGATTAGCCGGGAATGCCGGCTTTGGCTGAGAGCGAGACGCAAATGCGTGGGCACTGTGAGACGGGTGCCCGTTCCAACGGTCAAAATACGAGGCGCCAACATAGACGCTCAAAAGAAAGGAAGTGAGGAACCGTGTCCGAACTATTTAGACGCCCTTCCCACCAGGAGGAGGGACACGTGGGCGGCCAGCAAAGTCCCTTTTACAAGGGTCAAAAGCCCTTTAGAGCCCGAGTGGACATAGAGTCTGCGCGCCAAGGCCTGACGAAGGCTTTAGCGCGGGCTCGCGAACGCATTGATTGGGAGCTTGGGCCCCGTCAATGGACGTGGATCGACCCTCTCGCGGAGGAAATCGGAACTTGCGACGAGGGAGGGGAAATCGGCGGAGCCGAGACTTCACGGCAGGGTATGACCCCGGGGATCCCGCAAGGGTGTTTCCCCGAGCTGTTGGAGATAGTGCGCCAAGAGATCGCGCCATTGGGCTTCACCGAGGCAATCGACATTTCTGAAGGAGATGTCAGCGAAGTCAACTATTTCAACGTTGATGACGGCGGCTACGTTGGAGTCGTCTTAGCTGGTGATACGCCGACTTTTTCAATGCGTTACACAACTGGCTGCCGTCCGCTTCCTTGATTCAAGCGCCTACTTGTCGGCGGCAATTTCTAGTGAGAGTTCACGGGTGCTTGGTGACGCTTGCAACCCAAATAGAAAGAAGGATGAATATGTCCAGTTTGCAAATGCGAGGCGGAAGCCTTTCGGAAGCCGCTAGGCGCTCTGATCAAGCAGCTGAATGCAGCGCGAAACTGAAGGTCGGCGATGACTTGGGTCAAGTGTCGGTTGTGATGAAAGGCGGAAGCTCGGGTGTGGCCGCTGACGAGGTCGGACGTTTCGTCGACGGCATGGCGAAGGAAATGACGGATGCTCTGCGCGCCTTCAGCGAGGCGCTCAGAGAGTCGGAGACGATCTACAACGAGACCGATGACAAGACGAAGGCGATGTTCGACCGTTTCAGCAGGGCTTTGGAAAGAAGCGATGTTCATTCGGACAGACCTGGCATCCGCACGAGACGTATGCCATAGCGTGAAAACAGGAGACGATGGGTCCCACTCGTTGATGGTCGGTTTGAATTCAGGCAAGGCGGAAGTTTCCAGGGTTTCTCGAACGGGTCGCCGAAGAGAAGGGCGTCGCGCAATGGTTGAGGGCTCGGGACTCTGCCGAAATGGATGCGGCGCCGGACGCCGGGAAACTCAACCTTTCAGGGTGGGAAATCGCCGCGTTTGGCGGGGTGATCGAGCGGGGGCCGGCCGACGCAGTCGGCCTGCGCCCCGCTCGGGAAGGGTCACTGCCACGTCGCCGTCGTCGGGTCGACGCCGTTTGCCCTCGCATTCTCGTCGATGATCGACTTCAGCCAGTCGGTGAGGCCGGGCTCGATCTTGTCGTAGTACTGGCGGAACCGGTCGTCCATGCCGTACCCGCGCGCGATGAGCACGTGCTTGGAATGCGTCACGTCAAACCATGTGCCGAGCGAAGCGCGGTGGGCCTCGGCGAGCTCATTCGCCCGATCCGAGCCGGGCTTGACGCCGTCGCGCTTGGCCTCCGCCAGAGACTGTTCGAGGGCTTGGGTGTCTCTGCCGACTCTGAACCAGTCCTCCGGCGTCATCTTCGCCTTGACGGCCTCGGACTGGCGCCATTCCGGGGTGTCGCCCCACTTGGCCTGAGCTTCCTCTTGCCACGCAGGATCCCAGCCGCCGAAGTGTTCTGCCTTCTGGGCGGGGTCGAGATTCGTTCCCATCTTCATCGTCTCCATAATCTGGTCTACTGCGGAGACTTTCTGCCGCAGATGGGAGATGCGTTCGAGGAGCAGTTCGCGTTGCCTGGCCAGGTGCGCGAGCTCGTCCAGGCCCGGATCGTCGAGCAGCTCGGCGATCTGCGCCAGGGCCATGCCGGTTTCCCGGTACAGGCACACGCGCTGGACGCGCTCCACGTCCTCCCGGGTGTACAGCCTGTAGCCGGACCACGAACGCCAGCTCGGCGCCACCAGGCCGATTCCGTCCCAGTGGTGGAGCGTGCGAACGCTGACGCCCACAAGGTCGGCGACCTGGCCCACGGTCAGCTCCTGCATGTTCTCTCCCATGGCTCTAGCTTCCAACCTCACGTCGCGTGAGGGTCAAACGCGGCGCGAAAACGGCGAAAGCGACGCCCAGAAGGCACGCGCCGGAGGCCTAGCGCCGCCGGTATTCCTCTGGGAGCAGCGCGTCGGTGAAGGTGTTGAACACGGATAGGAGGATCCCGCCCAGAATCGCCGTTCCCCAGGTGGCAACGGTCACGGATATGTCGAACCCGGCGGTGAGCGCCGCGGTGAGCTTGAGCATTGCCGCATTGACTATCAAGAAGAACAGGCCCAGCGTGAGGATGTACAGCGGTATCGACAAGATCACCAATATCGGGCGAACCAGAGAGTTGACGACGCCGAGGACAGCCCCTGCCGCCAGAAGGTAGAGGGCGACCTCCCGATTGTTGCCCAAGCCGTGCAGGCCGATGCCCGGTACGAAAAGCACGCATAGCCACAGGCCGAGGGCGTTGATTGCTGCGCGAACTAGGTATCTCATGCCGCAATCCTAAGGCTGAGCGATGGAATTTGCCTGGGTCGTCGGTTTGATTGCGTCCTCGGCAGACCCTCCGTCGGAAAGCCGAGCGCGTTGCCCCGTTGAAGAACCGCTCGCATTGCCCCGCCCGCGCGGGGCACACTAGATGCATGAGCAAGCAGCAGTGGTTCCGCCCCGAGATCCTCGGCCTTCCCGCGTACGTGCCCGGCAAGAAGGGCGCGAACGCCGACGTCGTCAAACTCTCCTCCAACGAGAACCCTTTCCCTGCGCTGCCCGCCGTCCAGGCCGCGGTCTCAGCAGCCGTCGGCGGTCTCAACAGGTATCCGGACATGTTCGCCACCGGGCTGGTCCACGACATTTCCTGGTTTCACAAGTGGGTCGACGACGGCGTCGTCGTCGGCAACGGGTCGACCGCGCTCATCGAGAAGATCCTTCAGGCGGCCGTGACGCCGGGCGGCGAGGTGGTGCTTCCCTGGCGCTCCTTCGAGGCGTATCCGATCGCCGTTCAGGCAGCCGGGGGAGCGGCCGTCAAGGTGCCGCTCAACGCCGACGGATCGCACAACCTGCCGGGCCTGCTCTCCGCCGTCACCGAACGAACCCGCGCGCTTTTGCTGTGCAGTCCCAACAACCCGACCGGCGTCGCCCTCAAACACAGTGACTTGGCGGGTTTCCTCGCAAAGGTCCCCGAGCGTGTGCCCGTGCTGCTCGACGAGGCGTACATCGACTTTGTGGACATGGACGATGCCGTCCGATCCGACGAGCTGCTGCGCGAGCATCCGAACCTCATCGTGTTGCGGACCTTCTCCAAAGCCTACGGGCTGGCCGGGATCCGCGTCGGCTACGGGCTGGGGCACCCGGAGATGATCGCCGGGCTGAGGGCGATCGGTACGCCCTTCGGAGTCAACGCCCTCGCCCAGATCGCCGCGAGCGCCGCTTTGCACTCACAGGAGGAGGTGCGCAGGAGGTGCGGCGTGATCATTCAGGAGCGCCGGAACCTCGTGGCGGCCCTCGCCGCACACGGCATCGCCGTTCCGGCCTCCCAGGCGAACTTCGTCTGGCTCGCCGGATTCGGCGAGGCCCTCGAAAACGCGTGCCTTGACGAAGGCGTGACCGTGCGCCGCTTCGGCGAGGAAGGCGTGCGAGTCAGCGTGGGCGAGACCGAGGGCTCGCTGCGCCTGCTCAGGGCCGTCGCGTCGATTCTTTGAGCGCGGCGCGGCGTGAAGAACGAGTGCCCAGAAGCTCCGGAAACGAGCGCTTACAAGGTGTTGGAACGAGCGCTTGGAGACCAGAAACAAGGCTCGGAGACGCGCAATGACAAGCCGGAACAACGCGCTGAAGCAGACACTTGGAAAACGGCGAGCGCCAAACCGGTCGAGTGCTGGAAAGCGGCGGGCGTCAAGCGCCAAACAACCCGAAGCGCTTAAAAGACGGTGAGCACGAAGGCCAGCGAGGTGAAGACTTCGCCGAAGCCGATGGCTTTGACGCCCACCGGCCTGCCCGCGCGTCCGAGGAGCGGGACGACGACGGCGCGGATCGCGATGGCGAGCCACACCGTCACGTGAATCCAGCAGACCTCCCCGCGGCATGCGAGAACGCCCGCAGCCGCCGCCCACGAGGCATGCCACAGGATGGATGCGGCGAGGTAGACGTTCGAGCCGCGCTCGCGGATGTTCGTTTTGACGTAGAAGAGCGTTCCGGCGAAGTACCCGAAGAAGAGGGCGGTCAACAGCCAGGCTCGGGGCGAGGCGGCGAACCCGGGGGCGCCGTCGCCGGCGATGTCGAACATCACAGGGATCATGAGGCAGGCGGCGACGATGGTGTCAAGGCCGGAAATCAGCGAACGCTCGTCGCGTTTCCACGCCTCCCACGCCGCGGTGGCTGCCAGCGGCGAAAAGACGAGCGCCCACCGCCACAGATAGGGCGCACTGACGAGCGAAGCCAAGCCCAAAGCCGCGACGATCAGCCCGTAGAGCCGCACCGGCGGGAAGTAGCGTTTCTTACACCGAGATTTGAGCCACACCGTGGCGCTGTAAAAGAGGAAGTATCCGACGAACCACAGCGCGAAGACCACGATCTCGACGGGCCGAAAACCGCCCTCGACGACGCCGACCAAAGGGGGGATCGTCACCATCGCCCACGCGCCATGGTATTGCGGGATCCACAGCCTCGCGTTGCGCCGCTTCTTGCGCTTCTTACGTGAAGCCCCGGGCGAGGCGTTGCCGACGGTCGTGGAAGTCATGGTCCAAGTCTACCGTCCGGGACGCGGAGAAGGTAAGGGCAGCCTAATCGCCCCGGTTCGCAAGGGCGCTGCGGGATGGGAAGGGCCGGCCAGGAAGCCGACCGCGGAGCTCGCAAGGCCCGGTTAGAAATCCCGGCGTGGTCGGAAGGCCGCTCAGAAGAGCCGGGCCGCAGCTCGCTTGAGCTGGAATCCCTTGCCGGAGAGCTCGCTGGTGCAGGTGATCCCCTGCTCCTGAGAGATGGAACACCAGATCCCGTTGTGGGAGACGGTCGAGCCGTAGGCGACCTGGATGGAGGAGTTGAGCGCCGAATTGCAGTCGGCCGTCGCCTCCTTCGCCTGGCTCAGATGGTAGGTGGCCGTCTTGTTCTCGCAGCCGTCGGGAGAGGGATAGTCGTAGATGTAGATTGAGCAGGAGACGCTCTCGTCGTCGTCGTCGAACTTGCAGCGGATGTTGTGCTTCCCGGTGGTGAACTCGGTTACGTCCTTGGCACCGCTGGGGGCCGGGCTCGCAAGATGCCACCACGAACGGTCCGAGGCGAGGTCGGAGACTTCAGACGTGCTCTTCTTCATCTCCTTCGTCAGATTGACCGTGTAGTCGGCGCCGCAGTTCTTCGACAGCGCCGTCATCGTGGACGTGACGAACTTCCGCTCCTTGTTGAGCTTGTCTTCCTTCTTCGCCGCCTGGATGAAGACGGTCAGGTTCTTGGCGTCGTCTTTCACCGTGCACGAGCTCTTTCCCTTGAGCTGCGAGACGGCCTTGCGGGCTTCCTCCAGCGAGCCGTTGGCGTTGAGCGTGGTCGTCTTCGCGGTCGACGGCGCGTCCGCGGTGGTCGACGACGCTTTCGGATCCTTGTCGGGATCGGCGGCGTCGCGCCCGTCGCGTATGACCTTGATGTAGAAGACGGCCATCAGTGTGAGGAGCAATACTCCTGCCGCGAAAACGAGGAAGTAGAGGGGGCGGCGGGACTCGGGGGGCTGCTCCGACCACTGCGGAGAGCCTTGATCGAGCCACGGATTGTCAGGCGCAGAGCTCATTTGCCTGATCACCGTCCTTTCAGATCGCCTGCCTAACATTTCAAAAGTAACCTACTGAGCGCCCTTCTTGCTAGTTCTGTCCACTGTGAGACGCAGCCTCGGTTTCGGACGCCGTTTCTCACGGGGAGGTTAAATCTGAAAGAATCTCCCGGGCGGACTCCGGCTCTGGGGCGTTCTATCCAAAGCCCTGACCCCGTCGGAGGCAGCTGCTATTGTAGAGTGTGCACGCGCCCAGTTGACTGAGTTTGGAAGGTATGGCAATGAAAGAAATGGCGTCCGGCGACATCAGCGCCGCGGACTTGGCCCGCAGCGCCGATTTGCTTGAGAGGATACACGGGACCTTCAGGGGCCGCGTTGTGGGGCAGGACGCGTTGTATACGGCCCTCGTCACGTCCTTGCTCGCCAGAGGGCACGTGTTGCTCGAGTCCGTGCCGGGCTTGGCCAAGACCACGGCAGCCACGACGATCGCCTCCGCGATGTCGGGGACCTTCTCGCGAATCCAGTGCACGCCAGACCTCATGCCCAACGACATCGTCGGCACGCAGATGTACTCGTATGAGACCGGCACTTTCACGACGCAGCTCGGTCCGGTGCACGCCAACGTCGTCCTCCTTGACGAAATCAATCGCTCCTCGGCGAAAACGCAGTCCGCGATGCTCGAAGCGATGCAAGAAGGCCAAACGTCTATCGGAGGGGCGGTCTACGAACTCCCGCGCCCCTTCACCGTCATGGCCACGCAGAACCCAATCGAAGAGGAAGGCACATACGTTCTTCCCGAAGCCCAAATGGACAGGTTCCTCATGAAAGAGGTGTTGACCTATCCGAAGCCGGCCGAAGAGGTCGAGATTCTCACAAGGACGGCGACGGGCACGTTCAACCGGAGAAGGGGCGAGAATCCGGTCACCACGGAGGACGTTCTGTTCCTTCAGAACACCGTCCAGCGGGTCTACGTCGACGACGCCATCAAGAAGTACATCGTCGCGATCGTCAACACCACCCGCGGCGGCGGGCCGAGGCCGATCCAGGGGCTCATGGAGAACATCCGGGTGGGGGCCTCCCCGCGCGGCGGCCTCTCGCTCATGCAGGTGGGCCAGGCCCTGGCGCTTCAGGCGGGGCGCAACTACGTGATCCCCGACGACGTCAAGCAGCTGCGGCACGCCGTTCTGCGCCACCGCCTGGTCCGGACCTTCGACGCGCTGGCCAACGACGTCACGCCGGAGGCGCTTATCGACATGGTCTTCAACGCGGTGCCGACGCCATGACCCGCACGACAGCAGGCCAGAGGATGGCGCTCATACGCGCCCGCCTGTCGCTTCCGCAGGTCAGGCGGGCGGCCGGCCTCTTCGAGGGCTCGCACACCTCGATCCTCACGGGCAAGGGAAACGACTTCGAGGACCTCACCGACTACCAGCCGGGGGACGAGGTCCGGGACATCGACTGGAAAGTGTCCGCGCGCGCCGGAAAGCCCATCATCCGCCGGTTTGAGCGCGACACAGACGTCTTCACCCAGCTGCTCATGGACACGAGCATCGAAATGCGGGCGCTGGCGCCGTCGGGCGAGGCGAAATCGGCGATCGCCCTCGCCACGGCGGAGACCCTCGCCTATCTCGCCTCGTACCGCGGCGACAGGGTGGGCCTCGTCTACGGCAACTCGGCGGGGGCGATGCGCCTTCCGGCCCGCCACGGCTTGAGCCATCTCGATTTCCTGCTCGATCGCACCGAGCACGCCTTCAAGCAGGCGCAGGCGGAGACGAACGTCACCGCGGTCGTCGACTACCTGTTGAAGACAACGAGGGAGCGCTCGCTCGTCATTCTCGTCACCGACCAGTTCTGGCCGACTCCCGCGGCGGAATTCACCCTTCGCCGGATCCGCGAACGCCACGAGCTCATGGTGGTCCGCATCGAGGACATGCCCCTGACCGCCGAGGGCGTCGCCGCGATGGCGGACATAGAGGAGAACCTCTTTCTTCCTGAGTATGTGCGCGAGGACGTCGAATTGCAGCGCGAGGTCCAGGCGGAGCGCGCGATGCGCGAGTGGGGCGCGTCCGAGCTGCTGGCCCGCTACGGCGTGCTCAATGCGCCGCTGGCTTCCTCCGAGGACATTCTGCCCGTCGTCGTCGGCCTGCTGAAGAGGCAACATCATGCAAGGTAACGAGTTTTTCCGGCCCGAGCCGGGCGCAGGGGCCGTGACGTTGGCCGCCGGCCTCGTCGCGCTCGCGGCGATCTTGTGGTTTGTCGGCTGGCATTTCGCCTACGCCAGGCGGCGCGGGCTGCAGATCGAGCTCGCACCGGTCGTTCAAACACAGCGCGAACGTTGGATTTCCACGCTCCAATCGATTCGGGCGGAGGACTTGCGCGAGCTCCATCAGCTTCTTTCGCGAACCATGCGCGAGATTCTGGGCGAAAGGGCGGGGCGGGACCTGAGCACGTGGACCGTCGCCGACCTCAGGGCCAGCGGAAAGTTCACTTCGGTGTGCGGGCTCCTCGAGTCGTGGGAGCAGCCGGCTTTCGGCCCCGTGAGCCAGGCCGACGCCGAACAGTCCATCCGGTGCGCAGTCGAGGAGGTTTCATCGTGGTAGTGCCCTGGGCGATTCCCCTGATCTGTTTCGCGGCCGCGGCCATAGGCCTTGCCGCGTGGTTCCTCGGAAAGGACCGGCGTGCCCGGAGCGTCTCCTACGTTGCGCACACCCGCTTCCTGCGCCGCGGCGCGAGGTATCGCCGCCGCATGACGAGACTGCGGCTGGCGGCGGCGGTTCTAGTCGCCGCCATGGGGGCGGCTGCCGTTTCGTCGGCGGTCATCGTGGCGCGGCCGTCGGAGTTGAGGACCCACTCCTCCAAACTGGCTTCGCGCGACCTCATCCTCTGCCTCGACGTCTCGGGGTCCGTCGAGGCGTTCGACGCCCAGGTTCTCAAGACGTTCGCCGAGATGGCCGATCAGTTCCACGGCGAGCGGGTCGCCCTCGTCGTGTGGAACCGCTCCTCGACGGTCGTGTTCCCCCTTTCCGACGATTACGCGATGGTTAAAGAAGAGCTCGGCCGCGTCAGGAAGGTTCTCCAGGGAGGCCGAGACGACGACGATCTGTACACGAGGACTTCCGCGGGAGACCGGTTCGCGGGCGCCTCGCTCATCGGGGACGGCCTGGTCAGCTGCACGCAGAGCTTTGACTACGGAGACAAGGACCGTTCGCGCACGATCCTCTTCGCCACGGACAACTGGCTTGAGGGCAGCCCGGCCTTCAATCTGAAAGAGGCGGCGGGCATAGCCCAGAAGCGCAAGATTCGGGTTCTGGGCCTGCTCATCAGCGGATATCCGGGGGGCCGAGACGAGTTCCGCTCGACGATTGAGGGCATAGGCGGGAAGGTGTACGACGCTCAGAGCGCCCAGGCCGGCGAGCAAATCGTCAAGGAAGTCCAAGCTCAAGACAAGAAGGAGTTGGCGGGCGCCGCGGATGCCAGCGTCGTGGACACGCCGGGCCGTTGGCCTGCGCTCGCGGGAATCGCCGTCGTTCTGATCATCGGATTGGCGTGGAGGTACCGGCTGTGATGATGTGGATATGGCCCGTCTGGCTTGTCGCTCTTTTTCTCATTCTCGGGCTGGGCGCGTGCTTCTTTTGCTGGAATCGCGAGAAAGCTTCGCACAAGGGCGCCTGGAAGGACTGGACGAGGCGGGGCCTCATGGTTGTGGCGGTCGCCTCCATCGGCGCGGCCCCGAGCGTGGCGCTCCCCCAGGAAAAAACGGTGCGAGGGGCGAATGTCTTCTTCGTCGTCGACACAACCGGCTCGATGAATGCGGAGGACTACAACGGCAAGAAGCCTCGCCTGGAGGGGGTGCGGGCGGACATTCGCCAGATAGTCTCCAGGATCCCAGGCGCCAGGTACTCAATCATCTCGTTCAACTCCGGGGCCGTCAGAGAGCTTCCGATGACCACCGACGCCGCCGCCGTCGAATCCTGGGTCCAAACGGTCAAACCCGAGCAGTCGAGCTATTCGAACGGATCCTCGGTGTACCGTCCGGTCAAGGTCCTCAAGCGCGAGCTCAAGCGTTCCCGCAGCAGCCATCCCCAGTCGGTGCAGCTTGTCTACGTGTTCAGCGACGGCGAGCCGCGCGGCGCCAAAGGGCAGGAGAAAACATACGACCAGGTTCGCGATCTGCTCGACGGCGGAGGCGTCCTCGGATACGGAACGGCGGCCGGCGGCCCGATGAAGGAGACCACCTTCTCCGGCGCGGGCAAGTACATTCTAGACCCGCAAACCGGGCAAACGGCCGTTTCGAAGATTGACGAGAAGACGCTCAAAACGGCGGCGGGTCAGATGAAGGTCAATTACATGCATCGCACGGCGCCGGGTCAGACGATCGACGTGCCCGACGTGTCCAAAGTGGAGCAGCGCACCAGCGACGGCCGCGAGGAACGCAGCCCGGTGCTGTGGCCTGCAGGCATCGCGCTTGCGGCGCTCGCGGCCTGGGAGATCGCCGCGACGATGCCGCGTATCCGATTGAGAGTGGGGCGAAAGTGAGCGAGAACGAGACGGCGGTCTACGGCGGCGGCCAGGGCCAGGCGGGTCCGAGCACGGGCGAGAGCCCGCAGACCGCGGGCGGCGACGGGCTGGCTGCGGACGACGTCGGCCTGATGCTGGGCGAGGGCGTCAGCCTGACGGAAGGCGAGATCGCGCCCAGAACCCTGCGCAGAATGAGAGCGTGGAAATGGGGCGGCGGCGCGGTCGTCATTCTGCTGGCGCTGTGGTGTGCCGGCATGTTCCTGCTCCCGCGCTGGGCCCGCATGGCCTATGACTCCGATCCTGAGACGTCCGCGGGACGCTACCGCTTGGCGATGAACATCACGCCGAGCTTCCTGCAGGGCTGGGAGGCGCGTTTCAATCTCGGCACCGCCTTGGCCAAGGGCAAAAAGTATTCGGAGGCCATCGGCAGCCTTTCGATCGCATTGGACAGGGCTCCGAAGTCCAAGAGGACCGGCAGCCAAATCGCCGAGACGGACGGGCCCGAATGCAAAGTCAGGCGAAACCTCTCTCTCGCCTACGAAAAACGCGGAGACCAGTCCAAGGCCGCCGGCCGCAAGGACGCCGCCAAAAAGGACTTCGCGAAGGCCTCCTCGACGATGGCCCCTTGCTCAAAGAACAACGGCAAGAACAAGCAGTCCAAGGATCGTCAGGACAAGAAGGCGAACCCGCCCTCGCCGAGCCCTGCTCAGGGTCCGAGTCAGAGTCCGAGTCAGGGTTCGAGTCAGAGTCCCAACCAGAGCCCGGGTCAGGGTCCCAACCAGAGCCCGGGTCAGGGTCCCAACCAGAGCCCGAATCAAGGTCCGAGTCCGAGTCAGGGTTCGAGTCAGAGTCCGAGTCAGAGTCCGTTGCAGTCGCCAGGCTCCGATCCGAACGACCCGGGCGGGGACCCCAACCGAAACCCGGGGGGCGCTTCCCCGACGCCCGCACCGCCGTCGAACGATCCGAAGACGGACGAAAAGGAGAGCAAGCTCAAAGAGAGAAACCGTAAAGGCGACGAAGAGGCCCGCAGAAAGAGGAACGGCGGGGGCTACAAAGTCGATTGGTGAAAGGCTGCGAGGAGTCGGAGCGTGAACGGAACGGCGCCGCACGCCGATCCGAAGCGTCTGGCGCCTGCCGCCGTCGGGCTCTCTAGGCCGGGCGAGACGCGTCAGGGTCGGAGCGAGACGAGGTCGTCCGGCACGGAGGCTCCGACCGAACGCAGCACGAAGCGGTCGGTTGCGTCGAGGAAAGCGGAGCGGGCGGGCTCGTCCTTGGGCACGCGGCGGCCCGTCAGCGCCCCCTGGAGGAGTTGGACGGTCACGTCGAGGTTCTGATCGGGAATGACGTCCGCTTCGACGCATTCGTCGAGTATGCGGCGAAACAGCTTGCCCGCAAGAGACGCGTGTTCGCGCAAGGCCGCGGCGGTCTCTTTCGAGACGACGTCGCGCAGAGGAGCCCCCGGCGAGAAAAAATAGCCGCGCTTGGCCAGCATTTGCTCGCGCGCATAGACACGCAGCTTGTCCAGGGGCGAGTCTATCCGCGCCAGCTTGGAGTTGATGCGATCCATGTAGGCGTTCACCTCGAACTCAATGTAAGCCAGAAGCAGCTCCTCTTTGTCGGAAAAATGGTTGTATATCGCCGTTCTGCCGATGCCGGACTCGTTTGCCAGATCGCTCATGCTTATCGCGTCGAAGCCCTTTGCGGCCATGAGGCTCGAAAGGGCGGCGAAGAGCGCTTCGCGTGTGCGCTCGCGGTGTTCGGAGAGGTTTTTCCCCGATATCTTCGGCATGGGGAAAGAATACGTCAGCGGTCTGGCGACTTCATGTCACTTTGCTGTGTCTGCGGGTTTGCCGCGCCCCGGTTGCGTGTTCGTCGGCTCGCGGTATGCGTGCCTTTCTGGACGGGCGCCCGCCGCCGCGCGTCACCGCCGCCCGAGTGAGCGCATGAGCCGGGCAAGCGGCGAAAGAATCTGCAGATCGCCCTCGAGCCAGGGGACCGATTTCAGGTCGCCTTCGCCGAGCCACCGCAGCGCCGTGTGGCTCTGGCCTAGGCGCGGCTCGCCCCTCGCATACGCCGCCCACAGCCGCATTCGGCGTTTGCCGGGCAGGGGCCAGTCGCCGTCGGGCCCCGCGATGACGCCGACGTCGGCCGCGATAGACACCTCGATCCCGAGCTCCTCGCGCAATTCACGGCGCAGGGCGTTCTCAGGGTCCTCTCCGGGCTCGACTTTGCCGCCGGGAAACTCCCACAGGCCGGCGAGCTCCTGCGGATACGAGCGTTGCGCGGCCAGAACGCGGAGCCCGCGCGGAGAGCGCGCAAAGATCGCGGCGGCGACGATGAGTGCTGACATCCCGCTTACGATGTCAGAAGAGAGGCCGCCGTGCACGACGCCGCGCCGTCCAGCTCGCCCGCGCGAAAGGCGGCTGACGGAGGCCGGCCTGTCGAACAACGGCGGCTGTCTTGTGAAACACTGGACTGCATGTTGTACGAGCACGGACTTCGTCAGATCAACTGGGTGGCACAGCACGCATGCCTGTGGACGTGGATGGCACAGGAACGATTCTTCCAATGGTTGAAGGAAAACTACGGGGAAAAGTACAGGATGGGGCTCGATCGGAAAACGAACCGGGTGACAGTCGAGTCATCCCGCGGAGTCCTCGTGATGCGCGGCGCCATAGTCGCTTCGGTCGCGTCGCTGCCGACCACGCTGATGTGGGGCTGGTGCCCCCGGTTCAACGAGGAGACGGTGGCCCATCCGATTGCCCTCGCCATGAAGGAATATGGCGAGAAACAGGGGTTTGACGAATTCGCGACGGAGGAGGTCGAGTACCGGTCTGAGACCGGCCCGTTCGGCGTCGTCTCAAAGTTGGCGGAAGACGTGGCCTGCTGCGTGAGCGACCTGTTCGGGCCAGACTACCGCTTTTACATGCCTTCGATGAATGTGTTCGGAAATCGGGTGACGATCGCGATATGGGGCATTCCGCGCGAGGCGTTGTCGGTGGACTTCCTCGAAGCCATGGACAGGGTGCCTCAGATGCTGCGGAGCGTCGCGGACCCCGCGTGGTCTCTTGACGGTTTCGCGCGCCTCATGGGCGCTCGGCTCATGGAGGTGGGGCTCGACTGGTGGCGTCTGACCAAGGACGGCGAGGCTGTGGAGGTCGCCGTCAAGCGCAATCGCTCCGGATCCGTTTGCGACGTCGCGACGCGCAGGCTCTCCGCCGACGTCGTGAAGAACCCGGAGATCGACCCCGGCGGTTTTCCCTGGTGAGGGCGCGCGCCGTCTGTGCCGTCAGCCGACGCCGGCGGCCCTCTTCCATTTTCTGACCTTGGCGCGAAACGTTGTAAAGGGGGCGACGGTGTTGATGTGAATCCACTTCCACACCGGCCACGCGGCGGGCGTGGAGGACGCCCACGCCCGCCGCTGCTCGCCGAACAGGTCGCTTTCGGAAAGCGAGCCCGCCCAGTCGCATACGGCGTCGACTCGCTCGTCGAATGCGGCGGTCAGCTCTTTCGGCGAAGCTTCGGCCCATGCGGCGTAAAAGCCCTCGCAGAGGCCTCCGAGCCGATTCCACTTGAATCCCGGCGCGGGAGTGACGACGTCGAGGCCCGCCTGCTCGTCGCGTTCCCATCCCAACAGCAGATCCATCCACCCGAGCTGGTAGGCGATCATCTGGCGCGGCGATCGGTCCGCGCCTTCCGGCACATCGTCCCAAGAGCCTTCGGGAATGCCTTCGAACTCCGCGGCGAACAGTTTGGCTCGCCTGCGAATCTCGGCTGTGAGTTCGGCGGAAGACGCGTACGAAGGCATGAACGCTCGCTCTCGTCGGCGGATGGAACCGGCAAACGCCGTGCAGCGGATGGAGCCGGGCGCGTCAGGCCCGCGCGGCACCAGCCGCAACCCGGCTCGAATCCGGGCGGGCAAATGCAGAAAATGGAGCGGGCGACGGGAGTCGAACCCGCCTCTGAAGCTTGGGAAGCTTCCATTCTACCGATGAACTACGCCCGCATGACGCGAATGAGATTGTATCAGATGGAGCGGGAGGCCGCGCCACCCGAGGCTCGCTTTCCGCGGCGGCGCCTATACCGAACCGGAACCCGCGGAGCGGCGAGGCTTCGGCGCGCCGGCTCTTTAGATACCCTTGAACCGTGCTTCTCTCCGACCGCGACATTCGCTCCTGCGTCGATTCCGGCCGGGTCCGCCTGGAACCGTGGGACCCGCAGATGATCCAGCCGTCGAGCGTCGACGTCCACCTCGACCGTTTCTTCAGGCTCTTCAACAACCACAAGTATCCGGTCATCGATCCGGCGGCCGACCAGCCGGAGCTCACGCGCCTTGTCGACGTCTCCGCCGAGGGGTCCCTGATTCTGCACCCGGGCGAGTTCGTCCTCGGTTCGACCTACGAAAAGGTGACGCTCGCCGACGACGTCGCCGCACGCCTCGAAGGCAAGTCGAGCCTGGGGCGGCTGGGGCTGCTCACCCACTCGACCGCCGGATTCATCGACCCGGGGTTTTCGGGCCACGTGACCCTCGAGCTGTCGAACACGGCGACGCTGCCGATCGTCCTCTACCCGGGCATGAAAGTGGGGCAGCTGTGCTTCTTCCAGCTGTCCTCGGCGGCTGAGAAGCCCTACGGCTCGGGGGCCAGCGGGTCGAGGTATCAGGGTCAGCGCGGGCCCACGGCTTCGCGCTCCCATCTCAACTTCCACAGGATCGACGTCGGCGAGGCGCCCGTCGAATGATCGGCGTCGCGCGGCGTCCCCATTCACGCGATAATATGACCAGCGACAAGAAGGGAGTCCCCTATGGACATCGGTTGGAAGCTCGTTAGCGCGGGCGCGGGCATCGTTTCCGGAATTATTGCGAACAAGGCCGTCGACGTCGTGTGGAAGTCGGTCTCCGGGCGTGCGCGCCCGGAAGAGGACGACTTCTCCGAGCCTTTGCGCACTGCCCTGGTCTTTTCGGTGGTCTCGGCCGCCGTGGGCGCGGTCGTCAACGAGCTCGTCATGCGCCGGGCTGCGCGCTGGTACGGGCTGGGCGGCGCGGCCGGCAAGGGCGCTGCGGAGGGCGTGAAGAAAGGCTCTTCTTCCTCGAAGTGACTTTGCTGCGGAGCGGCTTGGCTTCGAAGCGGTTTGGCTCGTAGGCGCTGTGACGTCGTTCTTCGCCGTTTGCAAGCGCGGCGCTGCTTGGAAGCCGTCCGGCGGCGAGGCGCCTCGAAGCCCGAGCCGTGCCCTTGAGGTCGAAACAAGGCCATGTGATCAAGGTTGGGCTGTGCGCCCGGATGGCTTTTGATCGTCCAGGACGCGGTAGCATTGATTGCGCGACAGGGGAGCGCCACAAGGGCGCTGAGAGTGCGAAAGCAGACCCTCGAACCTGATCCGGTTAGCACCGGCGAAGGAAGTCGAGCTCTCCCCGCCGAAGGCGGCGGGCCCTCCTGAAATGGAGGAAGCAATGACACGCAGCAGACTTCGCTCCGTCGCCTGCCTCATCGCGGCGCTCGCGATGGCAGGGTGCTCGGGCGAATCGACCGATTCGAAAGGCGGCGACTCTAAAACGGTCACCGTGCTCACGCACGACTCGTTCAACCTTCCCAAGGAACTCGTCAAAGAATTCGAGTCGAAGACGGGATATAAACTCGTCACGGCGCCCGCGGGCGACGCCGGCGTCGCCAACCAGCTGGTTCTCACGAAGAAATCGCCGAAGTACGACGCCGTTTACGGGATCGACAGCTACACGGCCGCCGTTCCGGCCGGCGAGGGCATGTTCGTCGACTACGCCTCGCCGGCTCTGCCGCAATCGGCCAAGGAGTATGAGATCAAGGGGATCAAAGGGCTGACGCCCGTCGACCGCGGCGACGTGTGCGTCAACGTGGACCACAAATGGTTCAAAGAGAAAGGCGTCAAAGAGCCGACGAGCGTGGACGATCTTGCAAAGCCCGAGTATTCCAGGCTTCTCTCGATCATCGATCCGAACGCCTCGACCACCGGTTTCGCCTACCTCGCGGGCGTGAGAACGGTGAAGGGCGAGGATGCGAAGGGGTATCTGAGCCGGATGGTCGCGGGCGGCGTCCACGTCGCTTCCGACTGGACGAACGCCTACAACGTCGATTTTTCGGCCGGAGAGGGCAAAGGCAAGTATCCGCTCGTTCTGTCCTACGCCTCGTCGCCGGCGTTCGCGAAAGACACTGGCGTGATCGAGTCGACGTGCGTGCGCCAGATCGAGTACGCCGGAGTGGTCAAGGGAACCGACAACGAGAAGGGTGCGAAGGCCTTCGTCGATTTCATGGTTTCGAAGAAGGTCCAAAGCGCGATTCCGACGTCGATGTACATGTATCCGGTGGATTCCAGCGTGCAGCTGCCCGCCGATTGGGCCGCCAAGGCCAAGCTGGCAGAGCGCCCGATCGTGCCCGATCCCGGCAAGGTTGCGGCAAACCGCGACAAATGGCTCGAAGACTGGGCGGCGATCGCGAAATGACGGTCGGCAAATGACGAATAGCGGAAGGGCGCTGCCATTCTGAGGGCGGGAGCCGCCGCGGCCCGGGGTGCGGAGACGCGCGGCCCGGGCCCGGCGGTCGCCGCAGCGGCAGCCGTGGGAGTCCCAATGGCGCTCCTGGCTGTCTTCTTCGCGTGGCCGGTTGGGGCGATGCTGGCCCGAGGCCTCGCGCCGCGCGCCCTCGAGACGCTCGGTTCGCCGCGCACGTGGGATCTCGTTGCGACGACGCTGCGGATGGCCGCCGCGGGAACGCTCGGATCAGTGATCCTCGGAATACCCGGGGCCTACGCCCTTTACGTGTGCCGTTTCCCCGGGCAGCGGGCCCTGCGCGCTGCGGCGAGCGTGCCCTTCGTCCTCCCAACCGTCGTCGTCGGCGTGGCTTTCCGCTCCCTTCTGGGCAAGGACGGCGCGTACTCCCTGCTGGAACTCGACGGGACCGAAACGGCCGTGGTCGCCGCGATGGCGTTCTTCAACTTTTCCGTGGTCGTGAGGACGGTCGGCACGATGTGGGCGGGCCTCGATCCGCGCTCGGCGGACGCCGCGCGGATGCTCGGCGCCGGGCCCGTCCGAGTCTTCCGCACGGTGACGCTGCCGGCCATTGCGCCCGCGATCGCGGGCGCGGCGAGCCTCGTCTTCCTCTTCTGCTCCACCGCCTACGGCATAGTGATGACTCTGGGCGGGGTGTCCACTTTGGAGTCGGAGATATGGGCGCGCACGAACAGGCTCAACTTCGACGTCGCCGCCGGCCTCTCGCTCGTGCAATTCGTCATCGTGGCGCTCGCCCTCATCGTCTCCTCGCGGTTCTCCCGCTCTGCGGCCCTGCGCATGGCGCGCCGCAAGAGAAGGCTGCGCCTGGCGGACGCGCCCGCCGTCGCGTTTACAGCCGTCGTCATTCTGGCGCTGATTCTCGCCCCCATGGCCTCGCTCATCGCCCGTTCGCTCGTTCACGCGGATGCCTGGAGCCTCGAGAACTACCGGCAGCTGGCGACCTCTGGCTCGGGCTTCACCGGCGGTGTGACCGTGATCGAGGCACTTGGCAACTCGTTGCGCGCTGCCGCATACGCGACGCTCGTCGCCTTGGCCGTCGGCGTCCCGTTGGCCTTCGCGCTCTCGCGGCCAGCCAGAACCAGGCGGGCGCGCATCGGCCAATCCCTCGCGGAGGCTTTCGCCATGGCGCCGTTGGGAGTCTCGTCTGTGACGGTCGGTTTCGGCTTTCTCATTGCGCTTCGAGGCCCGCCGTTGGAACTGGGAAGCGAGGCCGTGCCCTTCGCTCAGGCGATTGTGGCCGTGCCGATGGCCCTGCGCGCCCTGCTCCCGGTGCTGCGTGCGATCGATCCGCGCCTGCGCGAAGCCGCCGCGATGCTCGGCGCGGGCCCCGCGCGGATTCTGCGGACCGTCGATTTCCCCCTCGCCGCCAAGGGCCTGACGCTCGCCGCGGGCTTCGCCCTCGCGATCAGCCTGGGCGAGTTCGGCGCCTCGAGCTTCCTGGTCAGCGGCGAGAACGACACCCTTCCCGTTCTCATCTCGCGTCTGCTCAATCGGCCGGGCGCCGACAACTACGGAATGGCGCTCGCGGCGAGCGTGATTCTGGGGCTTCTGACAGCGCTCGTCATGTTCCTCTGCGAGCTGCCGAGAGGGCCCGAGGCGCGGACGGCCGCAGCCGAAAAGGCGGCAAAGACGGCGTCGACGGAGAAGGGATCGGCGGAACCCAGGATCGAGGAAACGAAGGCAATGGCAAGAATCGAGGAAACGAAGGCAATGGCAAGAATCGAGGAAACGAAGGCAATGGCAAGGATCGAGGAATCGAAGTGAGCGAAGTCAACGCGCCGCTTCTCAATGCGCCGCTTCTCAATGCGCCGCTTCTGCGGGTCGCCGATTTCAGCGTGGTCTATCCCGATGGACACGTCGCCGTCGACGGCGTAGACCTGACCGTGGCCGAGGGCGAGATCGTCGCCTTGCTCGGCGCGTCAGGCTCGGGAAAATCCAGCCTTTTGCGCGGAATCGCGGGGCTGGAGTCCGCTCGCGGCGCGGTGCGCATCCGAGGGGTCGACGTCTCGCGGCTGCCTCCGCACAGGCGGGACTGCGGAATGGTCTTTCAGGACGGCTTGCTCTTCCCGCACAGGAACGTGGCCGGAAACGTCGCCTATGGAATCGAGAAGCGCGAGCGCTGCCGGCGAATCGAGGGCCTTTGCGCCGTCCGGGAACGCAGGCGCGCCAGACGCCAAAAGGTTGCCGAGCTCCTCGAACTGGTCGGGCTTCCGGGGTATGAAAAGCGCGAGGTCACAACGCTTTCGGGAGGCCAGGCGCAGCGGGTCGCTCTGGCGAGGTCCCTTGCGCGATCGCCGGCGCTCATGCTTCTGGACGAGCCCCTTTCGGCCTTGGACCGCGACCTTCGCGAGGCTCTCTCGCTGGAGTTGCGCAGGATCCTGACGGGAACTGGGGCCTTGACGCAAACGGACGCGTTGACGGGGGCGGGCGCCTCGGCCGGAACGGACAGTTCGACGGGAATCGGCGCCTTGTACGTGACGCACGACCACGAGGAGGCCCGGCGGGTCGCCGACCGTGTCGTCGTCATGAAAGACGGGCGGCTCGTGCCGGAATGACCGCGCGGACGGCGGGCGTTGGGAGAAGATGAGTCTCACCTGCTCCATTCGCACATGCTCCCACAATCGATGGAGATATGGGTCCCACGTCCTAGTGGCAATAGAATTGGCGGTATGCGCATCGCCGAGATTGCCCCCGCCGACGTGGGGTTGTGGTTGCCGCGCGCAATCGAGCACATGGCTCGGGTGCGTGTGGCGAGCGGCGCGTTGCGCGAAGGGCGTCTCGTCGAGTACAAAACGAGGAAGGCGGCGATGTTTCGCGTCGGGGTGCCGCGCGATTCCCGCATTTTCACTTCGGAGACGGGCGAATGGATGTGGCTGCGCCCGGGCGACGAGCCGGAGGTTGTGGCCTCGCGCATAACCGGCGACCCCGCCCCGTGGGTGCGCAAGATCTTTGCGGCGTGTGACGACAGGCCGGTGGGGATGAAGGTCTTCCCGGGGGAGCGCGGCCTCGCCGAGCTTCCCTCGCGCGAAATATCGGAGAGGCTTGCCGTGCCCATCTCCGACGTCCACCTGACCAGCACGTACGACGACATCCACGTCCGCTCGATGACGGCGGCCGAGCTTGACACGTTCCTGGAGCGAACCATGCGCTCGGCGGGCCGCCATCTCGCGTTGGCGTCCGGCTCGTGCCCGATGCGCGGCTCGTGGGACGTTTTGATGAAGGCGAGGGAGCGGCTTTCCGACGGCGTGGCGACTCCCGGGCACGCCCTCATGGCGATCTGCGTCGATTCGACGACGATAGGCGGAATGTGGGTGGAAATTGACGGCAAGGACGCCCGCATCTGGGACCTTCACGTTTACGAGGGATATCGCGGGCACGGCCACTCGAAGGCAGCATTGCTCGCAATGGCCGAGGGGCTCAAACGCGAGGGCGTCCACTACCTCAACGTCACGGTCATAGCCCCGAACACCGGCGCAATCGACATCTACGAATCCGTCGGATTTCGAGTGACGGCGCGGCACGTCGTGCTGGAGCTGCCCACATTGGCCGGCATCGTCGAGCTGTGACCCTGCGGCCCTGGCTTAGGCTGTGGTTGCGCCCTGGTTTAGGCTGTGGTTACGCCCTGGTTTAGGCTGTGGTTGCGCCCTGTCGCCTGGGCTTGCGCCCTTGCGGCCTGGTTGAGCCGCGCACCTAGGCCCTGGACTGAGCTGCGGCCTCGATTTCGCGCCGAGTGCGACGACGCGGCGGGCCGACGTCGGACCTCGCCCGTGGGGAAGGGTCCACGCCAAGCGGGCTGAATCTTGCACTGCGGTCCACATACACTTGCGACTGTCAGCCGACGGTCGCATATGCGGGCCTCATGAACGAATGTCTTGCCATGGTCCCGCGGTTCTTCTTCAGGGGGCGCCGGCGCGCTGATTCATCGGACCGCAGTCAGAGGTTAGGAAAATGATGAGTTTCAATGTGCTTGCGAGCATTGCCGCGAACGACGCCGCCAGCAATGCGTCGTCGTCTGGCACCCCGATCGGGGTCAAGATCCTGATAGGAGCCTTCGTCGTCGTAATAATGCTCGTGGGAGCGTGGCTTGCAGTTCTGCAGCAGATGCGGCGCCAAAAGTGGGCCGAATCCCACGGATTCCGCTACATCAAGGCGGACGCGAACTTGGGGAAGGCCACTCGCCACGTCTTCGGGCTCGCCGGGAGGAGGCACGTCGCCCGCGACGTCGTCGTCATCCCCGCGGCGGCTGGAACCGCCCTCTATTACGAAGTCACATGGGTTGAAAGGCACGGCGAGGACGAGGAAAAGAAAAGGTGCACGTTCTTGCGTTACTCTCTGCCTGGGCCGCTGCCGCGCATGCACATCAAGCCGGAGGGGTTCTTCGGCTTGGCGAACAACGACATCAACACCGAGTGGCAGGCGTTCAACAAGGAGTTCGACGTCAAGTCCGAGGATGAGCAGGCTACCCACGCGTTGTTGACCGGGCCGATGCAGGAGTTCCTCATGGCCCGGATGCGGAAGATGCACATGGAGATCGCGGGAGGGGAAGCTTTTCTTCGCCTTTCCAACTACAAATCAGAGGATTCCATTGCGTACGCAAGCCTCATGGACGAATGGCTCGCGAGGGTTCCCGGGTTCTTCTTCGGCCGGAGGTAGAGGCGCCTAGGCGCTTTTCGCCGGTCCGACGAGCCGCCGCCCGGCTCATTGCCGCGCATACGCATCAAAAGCCGGCGCCCGCCGCGCTGATCTCGGCCGCACGCCGATGTGCAAGGGGAGATCTCCACGCTCGGAGGTCTGGTGTGGCTGCCGGCGCCTGCCTAGAATCGGAGTCAGTGACTTTCGCGCGGTCGGCGTCGAACCCTCCGGGCCTGCGGGTGGAAGGGCTTGCGGTCGAATCACTGCACTGACGCTTGCTGCGTTATATCTCGACCGCTTCGAACGCGAACAGACTGCGCTTGGGCGGCCCTGTAGTTAGGGACAAAATGACTGCTGCAATCACCGAAGTTGACGATCCAGTGAACAAAACGCTGGCCATTGGACTGTTCACGTTTATATTCGTTTCTGTAGGCCTGTATGCCGTCTATTTCTTTATCATCTCGCGTTATCTGAGAGGAAGATGGGCGCGCAACAACGGAGTGCAGCTCATCAAGTCCGACAGGGACTTGGGAAGGCAGACCCGGGATGTGTTCGACCTCGCCGGCTGGGATCATTGTGCTTACGACGTTCTGATCATTCCGACGAACGCAGGGAATGCGAAATACTACGAGGTAAGATGGTTTACCAGGGACTCGCAGGGTTCATTGGGAAGTTCAGAAGGAAGGAAAGTGCAGCATTCAAAGGCTTACTTTTACTATCCGCTTCCTGGCTTTCTGCCTTATATCACGATCGAGCCTGAACGGCGGTTCGGACGTGCCAACGACGACATCAACACGGAGTGGCAGGCGTTCAACAAGGCCTTCGACGTCAGGTCGAGCGACGAACAGACGGCGCACGCTCTTCTAGCAGGCCCCGTCCAAGAGTTCCTCATGGATCGCATGCGCGACTATCGCTTGACGTTTACGGATGACGAGCTCTATCTTTCAGTCGGTCGCTACAAGGCCAAGCGCTCTCTTGCCTACGGTCCGGTCCTGGACGAGTTCGTGTCCCGAGTGCCCGCATTCGTCTTCAGCCAAGAATAGGAGTCCGATTAAGAAGGGAGCGGACCAAGAGGAGCAGTTCGACGAAGGCGAGGAGGACTGACGTTTACAAGCGGTCCGACGCACTCCGGATTGTGTGTTACGTTCATTCTAGAGTGAAAGTAGTCTGGAGGCGGGGTTTGAAATAAACCGCGACAGAGTGGCGTTTACGTGCGAGCGAGGGCTTGTTCGTTCGCGAGCGCGCCTCTTCTTTTAGAAAATGACGACAGGGGAGATGTATTGTGAATCTCGCATCCGAACGTGAAATGAGTGAGACCATGCCCATCGTGATCGTGATGATCGCCCTGGTCGTACTCTTCGGTGCCCTTGGATTGGCGTATGAGCGGCAAAAACGCGACGAGCGGCGGCAGTGGGCGGAAAGCACCGGTGACGACGGCAATCGGTCGGAAGCGTGCGCCATTCTGCGTTATCCGCTTCCCGGGCCGTTTTGGCCAAGCCTGTGCAGGAGTTCCTTATGGATCGTCTGCGCGGCGAGCACTTGGCCCTCGACGGCGACGGCGTCTTCCTTCGGATTGACCGGTACGACGTCGAAGACGCGGCTCGGTGCGTCAAACTCACGGAGGAGCTGTCGGCTCTCCATCCCTGCGGCCGCCTACGAGCGAGAGCGGCCGCAGGCCTCTACCGGTGGCGCAGATACGGGTTGTACTTGAGCGAGTTGGTGCGGCAGGAGCATTCTGTGGCGATGCTGATGCCCGAAGCGAGCTTGCCCTCGGCGCGCAGGTCGAGCAGCCGGGGCACCACCTTGTCTCTGAGCGTCCAAGGATCGACGGTGTTGACGTAGATCTTCGTGCCGCCCTCGAAGCCCGCGAGTGTGGAGACCCGCCACTTGACGAGGATGCGCCAAGGCATCACCACGTCGGTGTCGATGGGAGCGCAATACCATTCCTCGTTCGTGGGGATCCCCCCGCCGGTCGCGGCGTGCATCGCGTGAACCAGATCGGACATGTGCCGCACCTCGCCGGGAGTGTGCTCCCAAGGCTGGATCGCCGAAGACCGGCTCCACACTTCGAGCGTGGGGTAGCGATGGCCGAAGCCGACGATCGCTACGGCGCCGTCGTTCTCAGCGATGACGAGGTTGTGCTTGGCGGCGTAATCCACCCCGGACTCGTTGTAGAGGTTGGGGTTCGCGCGCACGCGTTCGATCTCCACGGTCTGATTGACCGTTCGCTCGTCGATGGAGACGAGCTGCTTGTGAAGGTGGTCGAAGGACGCGCCTGCGGGCTTGAGCCAGTTCTGAAAGACCTGCACGTACGAAACGTAGCGGTTCTGCTGGTAAAGATCGTGCATGGCGTCGATCGTGAGCGTCCAATAGTGGGAATGCTCCTCGGGGGTGAGGGAGCCCGCCCAGGCCAGCTGGGACTTGTCGGTGGCGCCGTCGAGGTAGTGGCGCCGCCCGAGGATGAGGTCGTGCCCCCCTCCGAAGAAAGCGGGGGCGCGCTCGGCCATGGCGTCCTCGTTCATTCCCGACCCTCGGAGAACCGCTTGGATATGGGCGCGCCCGGCGGGGTCCGCCATGTAGCGCTCCATGCGCTCGCGGGCCGGCCCCGGCATCTGATAGTCGTAGTTCTTCTCCCAGTAGGCGTAGGAGACGATCTCGAAAAGGTTGGGGACCCTGCGAAACTCCCAAGGGTCCGCCAAACCGTCGACCGGCATTCCTCTGATGATTTCCCCGCTGGAAAGGATGCGCGCCTTCTCCGGCGGGGTCTCGAGAACGCGAGACTCGCAGAAGGTGCATGTGTATCCGAAGTCGGTTATCGGCCCGGAATCGGGGGCCGAGGTGGGAAGCGGCCGGTTGCCGCGTCCGGGCACCGTCCACACGACCGTGCCGGTGAACGGGTTGCGTTGCTTGAGGGTTCCGTCTGCCATCCGGGTGAGGATGTCTGCCATTTAGCGCCTCGCTAGGTCTGCGGCACCGATGATGCCGGCGTTGTTTCCGAGTGTGGCGAGTTTGACGAGGGGAGCGGGGCGGAATTCCTTCGCGGTCAGCGACTTCTCGAAGGCAGCGCGCGCTGGAACGGCGAGAAGGTCCCCCGATTCGCTGACGCCGCCCGCAAGGACGAAGACGTCCGGGTCGATCGCCGCGCTGAGGGTGGCCATTCCTATTCCGATCCACTCGGCTATCTCGGCGAAGCACTCCAGCGCCGCCGGGTCGTCCGCCTGCGCCGCGCGAGTGACGTCCAGCCCCGTGATCTCGCGGCCGCTCGCCAGTTTGAGCATGCGTGCGCCGTATACGGGCGAATCTGCGGCCAGCTTGCGCGCTATGCGAACCAAGGCCGTGCCGGAGGCCTGCGCCTCCCAGCAGCCTAGGACGCCGCAGCCGCATCGCTGGCCCCCGGGGTTGACCACGATATGCCCGATCTCCCCCGCAAATCCGCCGGCCCCGCGCAGAAGGCCGCCGTCGACGATTATCCCGCCGCCGATCCCCGTCCCCACGGTGACGACGACGGCCGACGAGTGCTCGCTTGCCGCGCCGAACTTGAACTCTCCCCATGCCGCTGCGTTCGCGTCGTTCTCGACGACGACGCGGTGCCCGGTGGCCTGCGAGACCTTCTCGGCCAGCGGTTCGTTTCGCCACGCCAGATTCGGGGCGAAAACCACGGTTGTGCGCTCGCGGTTGACAAAGCCGGCGGCCCCGATGCCTATGGCTTCGACGTCGTACGATCCGGCCAGTTCCTTCACGCACTCGCCGATTGTGTCCGCCACCGCATTCGAGCTCGACGCAGGCGTCGGCTTCCGCACGAGGGCAAGTATCTCTCCATTGTCGTCCACGGCTCCCGCGGCAATCTTCGTGCCGCCGACGTCCACGCCGATGTTCACACGCATAGCTTTAGTCTAGCTGATTCCGGACCTCGAAAACGCCGCGATATGGTTGAAGTTCCAACGACTATCCCAGCTCGACCCACGCGGCGAGGGCTTTGTGGTCGGAGCGCCTGAGTTTGATGACCTCGACGTCGGACGCCTTCGCCCGGCCGCTTGCGAATATGTGGTCGATCGGAGAGGCAATCCAGCTGAAAGCAGAGCTTGGCCACGTGCCGGATCGGGATCCGGAGGCCGCCAGCGCGTCCATCCAACCCGTGACGGGGCCGATGTGCCGCAAGGTTGCATTGAAGTCGCCGACGACGATCGCCGGTCCGCTCGTTTTTTCCATGAAGGCCTTGAGCCTCGATATGTCCGCGCGCCAATCGCCCATGAGCCCGGGAAGCGGGGGCGAGGTGTGGACGGCCAGGATGAGCGGCCTCGTTCGATCGCCGGCAGGGCTTGTTCGATCGCCGACCGGGCGCAGCATGACGCTGCCGAAGGTCGTTTTCGCGGCGTCGACCTTCCTGTATTCCCCGAGCCTTTTGTGGACGACGAGCGTCGTCGGCGCGATCTCCCCGGTTGGAAGCGACTCGAATATCGAGTAGTCCTCGGGATTCTTGCCCGCCTTCGCGAGCATGTTCTGGAGTCGCGTTCTTGAGCCCTCTCTGTAGTCTCCGTACTCTGGAAGTGCGATTACATCCGGGTCGCGGCGTCTCGCCAAGGTTCTGATGTCCCCCGCATTGCCGCGGTCCTCGGCATTCCACGTGACGATCGAAACTGTCTGCCGGGGGTTCGCGCCGTCTTCATTCTTTGCGAAGCCGCCTTTCTTCGCGCCGTCGTCATTCTTCGCCGAGTCGACTTTCTTAGCGCCGTCGCGCGCGTCGGCCTGGCTTGCGGAGGCTCTGGCCGGACTCTTCGCGGACGTCTCATCGTGAGACCCGCCGCTTTGCGGCCCGAAAGTGGGGTCCACTGCCAGAACGACGCTTGGAATTGCCCATATGGCGAGGCAGATCGTTGTTGAACGCGAGAAGAGCGCCTTGCTTTTGCCGCTTTGTCGCTTTCTGCGATGCACGGGCGCAAAGAGCCTCCAAAGAGCAATCGCCGCAAGGACTCCGAGGACGACGACGGCAAACGCAAAGGGGAAGGCCGCCGCCTGGGCGAAGCCAACCCGGTCGGCCAACTACAGGGACCAAGAAGAAGCCGGTGTGAGCGTCATGGCTCCGCAGACGATTCCGAGCCCCGCAGCGCCAGCGGCGCAGATTGCTTTAAATGTTGTGCGCACAAGGAATCCCTTCCTTGACGGCATTTCGAACGGTCCTTCATTTCAATAGGCGCTCATAGTCTCTAATAAAGAGTCCGCACTTGCTATAGGCGGGTAGGTTTCTTGCGATGCACCCGGAGCTGCAATGTGAACGGCACTCGCTGTAGAGGAGCGGGTTTCCCGCTTGTCTACAGGCGATTCGGTTCGCCCTCAAGCCTTCATTGAATTCCTAAAATCATTTATTTCTGAAAAATCAATGGGCATCATTGCCCATAGTGTCGGTCTCGTAAGCGGAGTAGTTTCTTCAGCAATTCGGAGCCCGGCGAATCCTCGCGGTTCGACGGGCGGCCACCGAGTTTATCGTGAAAGGGAGTGCATCATGGTGGCGAAGGACTTTTCGTCGTTGGCGGCGGCGTTGGCGACGGTTGACGGGCAGGTGGCTCAGGCTCAGGAGGACTTGACGCGGGCGCGTGCACTGCGGGGCGCCGTGGAGCGTTTGCGCGGGCACGGCAAGAGCGCTGGCGGCGAGGTGACGGCGACGGTCAACCAAGCCGGGGCATTGACGGCGATTCAGTTCTCGGCCGGGGCCTCCGGCCTGTCATTGGACAGGTTGGCCGAGCTGGTCGTGGAGGCGTCGCGTCAGGCCCATCGGGATGCGGCGAATCGTTACGCGCGCTTGATGCATGAGACTTTCGGGGCCGATTCGGCCACGGCTGCTGCGGCGTTGGCCGAGGCGGACCGTCTGCTCAACGCCGGTCGAGGTTCAAGCGAAGCGCTCGGGGTCACTGCGCGCCAGTCGGGTGTGTGGCGTCCGGGCGCCCCGAAAGAGCCGACGGAAAGGCCTGCCGACGCCGAGCCCCGGGCGGCTGGCGTCGAGGAATCGGGGACGCCGAGGCGTTTGGGGCAACCGGGCGGCGGACTGGCGGGCCTGACCGGACGGTCGGGGAGCGCCGGCGGACTGGCCTTCCGCCGCAGCGGAGAGGACGATGACAAGGGCGGTCAGCCGTGAAGAATCTCAATGTCAACCCGCAGGGGCTGCGTGATCATTCGCGGGCAGTCGACGACGTCGTCGGCGGGGTGTCTAGCGCCCGCAAGGCCTCGGGGGCCACGCTGTCCTCCGGCGCTTTTGGGATCATGTGTCAGTTCTTCGTCCCTCCGTTGACGATTGTGAAGACCGTGGCCGACGCGGCGATTGAGGCTGTGGGCGAGTCTCTGGAGGAGACGGCGGCCGGGCTGCGGGCCGCAGCCGACGATTTCGAGTCTTCTGACGCCGAGCAGGCCGCCCATATACGCACCGTCGAGACGGGGCTGGCGTGAAGGCCGCGTCATTCGCCGAATGCAGGCGGTTACTGGCTGACGCAAGCAAGAAGTTCTTATAGGAGGCAAGGCGATCATGGCTGTTTATGCGAAGGCGGCTCGGGGCGAGGATGAGCCGTCGGCCCTGGCGGGGCTGGGGCTGATCGAGGACGGGGAAAGCCTGACCCAGGCGTTGCAGGCAAAGTCCTGGCTCGCGGGCTCTCTCGCCGGGCTGGGCGGAGCGCTCGACATGGCCGACGTCGCCCGCGACCCTTTCGGCAAGCTGCTGTCGTGGGGGCTGGCGTGGGTGATCGAGCATTTCTCGCCTCTCAAGGATTGGCTCAATGACCTGACGGGCAACCCCGGCGAGGTCCGCGCCTTTTCCCAGACGTGGTCCTCGATCGGGGGCAGCCTGAATGAGAACTCGGCCGTCCTCGCCCGCGCCGTCAACGAGGACATGGACGGCGCCGAGGGCGTGACGATCGCCGCCTACAGGTCTCATCAAACGGACATGTTCCGGCATATCGGCATGGTCGGAGGTTTGTCCGAGGGCATGGCGACGTCGTTGTTGGGGGTGTCGGTGGCGGTGCAGGTCGTCCATGACCTCGTGCGCGACCGCATTAGCGACACCGTCTCCTCACTGGCGAAGTACACCGTCATGGAGTTCCTGTCCCTCGGCGCGCTGACGCCGTTCATCATTGAGGACGTCGCAAGCCAGGTTCTCCATTCGGCCACTGTGTTGCGCGGGCACATCAAGGATCTGTTCCATTCCGGCCACGCCCTCGGGCAGCTGGCCGACGGGGCGAAGAACGTGCTCACCAAGTTCAAGAACGCTCTGGCCAACCATTCGGGCGCTGGCGTGCGCAAGGCCGCGGGGCAGGCCGACGACGCAGCCCCCGCCCTCGCCAACGCCCTCGGCCGAGGCAAATCTTTCAACCCGCCTCCGCCCAAACCCTTGGTTCCCGGAGGCAGCGTCGAACGCCGAGCGCTCTACAAGGGAGGGGCGAAAGGTAATAAAGCCTGTGCGGACTTTCATCTCGACGCCGACGGCGTTGTTCGGCGTATTGAGAAATGGCATACACCAGAGAATGTGGCTTCTAGCCGTATTGGGGGTTCCTCAGACAAAGCAGAACGTAGCTTATACCGACGAGTCCATCCCGAGAGCGTCAGCCCGCTACATGATTCAGTGACTGGCAAAAAGTATAGCTACCAGGCTGGACACCAAGTCGATGCCTATGAAATACCGCCAGCTCGTGATCGCATCCTTGACGGCGATAACTACGATGTGGAATCGGTGTTTAAGGGTGAGCACAAGGATGCCGTGCCACATGTTGAAGAAATGCGAGGCATGATTGCTGACCCTTCTAATCCCGCACATGATTGGCAAAGCTCCTACAATCAGCTGAGTGAGGAAGGGCAAACCGCAGTAAAGCGGCTTGAAGAAAGAGAAACGTCGTTGAACCTCATGGGGCAGCGGCAAGATATAAACGGAGGGGATTTCTACAGAAAATTCGAAGAACCACTTCGCCGGAATGTGCCTGATGGGTCCTGGGCACATTCCACAATAGTTAAAGAACCTTCGCCTTACGGCCGTCCGGATTCTCTAACTACACAAGCGGATCTCATTAGAGAAGGCACTGTTGAATCTTTTCTAGATAAACAGAGCTTCCCCAATCTTCCGCCAAATGGGCCTACACCGACCGGATGAGTGCTAACGGTTCGTTTGCAAAATTCATGTTACGCTGTCCTCCGACAGCCGAAAAGAAGAGGTAAAAATGGATAACTCTCGCAGCGCGCAAGCCCAGAAGCTTCACGGCCTGTATTCCACAGAGGTCGACAGTATCCTTGAAGCAGCCGCTGACGCCACGGCCCCTAATTGGGTTAAAGCAGGAATTCTCGTGAACCAAATCGTTGACGAGGGTGACAAGGGCAAACTAGTGGGTGTTCACGTGTACGCAGCTCTCATTCGAGACAGTCAATTACTTGAAAACTGGATGCCTAGTGAGGCTCAAGAAGACCTGAACAATGTTCTATATGCTTGGCAACACGATTTAATCTATTATGACATCGAAAACTGGATGTCGATGTTCATTGGGGTCGCGGATCATGACGGCCAAAGGCATTCTGTATGGATTCCTGACTACACTGACACATACGGTCCTTGGAAGATCGAAGTTACGGCCTCCGCGAACAGGATGAAGATCGAAGGGGCCCTCGCGGAAGTTTAATTCATTATGCTTGTTTTAGTTAGATCTACATGCTTTTCGACCTCTTGAAAGTTTGTATTACCCTAAAATGAGTTTAGCAATCTAATTAGTAAATATTAACTATGAAAGGGTTATTCATTTCTAGTTCGTCTCAAAAGATTGACACCCGCTATGCGGGGCATGTCTTACAGATCATCGAAGATTGCGTGGACGATCGCGCTGACGGGTGGAGTAGACCCGGCTTTCTAGTCAACCAGATCCTCGATAAGCCTGGTACGACAATGTATGCGGCCGTTGTCTGGAATGGTCAGAAGTAAGACGAGTGGTTCCCGGAGTTAGCTGCAAAGGCACTTGTCGAAATTTTCGCGGATTGACAGGATGAGTTGATTGCCAGTGGTCTTTCAAATTGGACTTCTATGTTTTTCGACGCTGTCCCTCAATCTGACGGGAATATTCGCACTATTTGGCTCCCGGAGTACGCTAATGGCGGCGGGAGATGGAGGATTATTCCCGGTGTGCCGAACTGGCCAAAGGTTGAGGCTGAGCTTCGCAAGCTCGCTGACAGGGAAGAAAAGTCTCTGTCGGATGATGCGGCGTCTGGTCGGGGTGACGCACATCTGATTGACTCGGCTCGCCGTCGCATTCTCGGCAGTGATTACGACCCGGTGACCGTCTTTGGCGGCAAGCACGCCGACGCCGCCCCGCACGTCGAACAGATGCGTCAATCCATCGCCGACCCATCTAACCCAGCCCATGACTGGCAAAGTGCATACGAACAACTCGATCCAGACGGAAAGGAGATTGTGAGCAAGTTGGAGATGAAGGAGACGAACCTCAACCTCACCAGCCACGAGAAGCACGTGAATCATCCGGACCTCTATCAGGAGTATGAGCGTTCAATCACCCGCGACTTGCCCGAAGACTCTTGGGTCCACACCTACATGGAAGAAACCGGCTCCATCCATGGGCGGCCTGAAATGATTGCTACACGTGTTGATGCAATAACTGCTGAAGGAGTCGGGAAATCTTACCCTGATCACTCCTTTTCGAATGTAGGTCCTGGATTGGAACCTTTGAAGTAAGTATCTATGGTTTCTTCCGTATTCAGACCTCCATTCACTATCATGAACACACGCCTCCTACAGTTAAAGGAAAGGACAAACTGTGACAGTTAACAAGTTCCCGCCGTCGCATGAAATCGACACTCGTTACATGGGGCACGTCTTTCAGATCATGGAAGACTGCGCGGACGAACGAGCCGACGGGTGGACGAAACTGGGGATGACCGTCAATCAATCCGCCGAAGACCCAAGCGTACTTACTTATATCGCTGTGGTGTGGAAGGGGAAAAAATACGATAAATGGTTCCCTGAACTTGCTCTTGGAGCGCTTGCAAACCTTTTTTATGATTGGCAACAAGAATTAATTGCGGGTGGATTCCCCAATTGGACGGCGATGTTCTTTGGTGCTATTCCGCAAGCCGATGGAAACATCCGCACTCTCTGGCTCCCAGAGTATGCTACCGACTATGGTAAATGGCAGATTACTCCCGGTGTTCCGAATTGGCCGAAGGTCGAGGCTGAACTTGACAAACTAGCGGCTAGGGCGAAGGGATAGAATCTCGAGCTTCAGCTTCTCGGGTGCGGCAGGAGTTTTGCACGATCATTGGATTGCCTTCCAAGTAGCCCAGGAAACTCGTGTTCAAGCAAGAAGCCCGCGCAGCTCTGCCAGCTGGACTGATGTGGAACTGATATGGAACCGTCGAATGAAGAATCGGCCTTGCTAACCCCGCTTCAGGAGGTTGATACCCGTTACATGTCGCGAATCGTCGAGGTTCTGACTCGCAAGGCGAATGAGAACGCCAACGGTTGGACGAAGCTCGGGCTTCTCGCCAATGTCAACGAGGAGGCCGGCACCCTTCTGATGTACAACATGGTGGTCTGGAGAGGCGAGTCGTGGGACAACTGGCTGCCGGACCTCGAGATCGAGACGGTCAGCCGTGCGATCGCCCGATGGAGAGAAGGGGCGGGCAACATTGGCGAAGCCCCGCTGTGGACGTCTATGTTCCTCGGGGTGACTGCTCAAGGCCACGCCCGCTGGTCGCCGGGTTATGGTGAGGGCTTTGGACAATGGAAGATCCACACCTATCGTCCGAACAGGCCCGTGGTGGAAGAGGCGTTGCGGGGGCTTTGACCCCTGTTGCGTACCTGCGTGCTTAGCGCGTCAATGTCCGTTGACGGCACGGTTCAGAACTGGCTGAAGGCGCTGCCTGAAGCCTGGCAAGGAAACCGAGAAAACGAAGATGCTTAGCGAAAGGCAAACAGATGCAAAGTCTGCCCTCGTCTCACGAAATCGGCGCTCGCTACATGGGTCGCGTCTTCCAAATCATGGAGGACTGCGCAGAAGACCGGGCCGAGGGCTGGACGAAACTTGGCATGATCGTCAACCAAGCCACTGATGGTCCGGGAGCATTCACTTACATTTCAGTGGAATGGAAGGGGAAAAAGTACGATAACTGGTTTCCCGAAGCTTCCTTAAGAGCGTTGACCAATATTCTTGATGATTGGCAGCAAGAGCTGACTGCTGGCGGGTTTCAAAACTGGACTTCTATGTTTTTCGGTGCTGTCCCTCAAGCTGACGGGAACATTCGCACCATTTGGCTTCCGGAGTACGCTCCTGACGGCGGAAAGTGGAAGTTTGTTCCCGGCGTGCCGAACTGGCCAAAGGTCGAAGCCGCGCTGGATAGGCTCGTCGCCAGAGCGCAATGGTAACGTTCAGACCTAGACCCGCACCTTCACCCAAGGAGACTGACACATGCCAAACCTTCCCCCATCCCATGAGATCGACGCCCGCTACACGGGTCGCGTCTTCCAAATCATGGAAGAGTGCGCGGCCACGCAAGCCGGCGGCTGGACGAAACTCGGTCTGATCGTCAACCAGTCCCCTGACGATCCGAGCGTACTCACATACATCCCCGTCGTCTGGAAGGGAGAGAAGTATGACAAGTGGTTTCCAGATCTTGCCTTGGTGGAGTTATCCAACGTTTTCTATGACTGGCAGCAAGAGTTAATTGCTGGCGGTTTTCCCAATTGGACAGCCATGCTTTTCGGCGCTGTTCCGCAGGGCGAAGAGGATATTCGCACCATTTGGCTTCCTGAATACGCCGACGACGAAGGAAAGTGGAAGATCGTCCCGGGCGTGGCAAATTGGCCGAAGGTGGACGCCGAGCTCGACAAACTAGCCGCCAGGGCGTGACGACAGGCTCGGACGTCTAATCTGAATACCCGCACAAGAAAAGGACAAACACATGCCAAACCTCCCTCCGTCCCATGAAATTGATACTCGCTACATGGGCCACCTCCTGACCGTCCTTGAGGACATGGCCGACGACGTCGCTGAAGGCTGGACCGAATTCGGCGCAATCATCAACCAACACAAGGACCGCCCAGGAGTGCGAACCTATATCCCTTTGGTGTGGGAAGACGAGATATATGATCGGTGGTTTCCGGGTGGTGCAGTCCATGCTTTTGTTGAGATTCTTGCCGATTGGCAACAAGAACTGACGGATAACAATTTCCCTAACTGGACAGGGATGTTTCTAGGCGCCGTCGTTCAATCTGACGGGAATATTCGCACTATTTGGCTTCCGGAGTACGCTAATGGCGGCGGGAGGTGGAAGATTATTCCCGGTGTGGCGAACTGGCCAAAGGTTGAGGCTGAGCTTCGCAAGCTTGCTGACAGGGAAGAAAAGCCTCTGTCGGATGATGCGGCGTCTGGACGGGGAGACGCACACCTGATTGACTCGGCTCGCCGTCGCATTCTCGGCAATGATTACGAGCCGACGGTCGTCTTCGGCGGCAAGTACGCCGACGCCGCGCCGTATATCGAGTACATGCGCGAGTCTATCGCCGATCCGTCTAACCGGGCTCACGACTGGCAAAGCGCATACAGACAGCTTGATCCTGACGGCAAGGAGTTCGTCAATCAACTGGAGATAGAGGAAGCCGATCACGACCCTTCTCGCCGTGAGCCTCGTATGAGCCGGCCCGAGTTTTACTGTGATTTTGAACGCCCTGTCGTTCGCGAAGTTCTCGACAGCCCTCGGGATGCGAATACGGATGGACTTCGTTTTGTTCATGGTGTGCCCGAGAACGTCATTTCCCACATTGATCCGATAACTTCTGAAGAAGTGTATAGAACCTACCCTCCGCATTCCTTCCAAGGCGCCGGCCCCGGTGTGGGGCCTTTGGATTAGACCGTTGCAAGGCCTCCCCAGTGCGGTTTTTTGGCAATGGAAGATCACTCTCGATGTTTCCAAACTGGCCGGGGGTTGAGGCCGAGCTCGGCAGACTGGCGGCCAGAGTGCAGGTGTAAAGTCTCTGGTTCATCCGCCCGAGTTTCCAACGGGTAGGCAGATATGCGAGCGCAGTGCCTTCAGTTTCGTCCGAGCGCTGGGGAAGCGGCAGGTGCACTGACGCCAGCAGTGTCACGAACAGCAAAAACCCCGGCTATAAGAAAAGCCGGGGCTTGCGTAGGGCCGTTAGGGCTCTGCGGAGACGGCGGGATTTGAACCCGCGAGGGGCTTTGAACCCCTACCTTCTTAGCAGGAAGGCGCACTCGACCGGACTATGCGACGTCTCCAACACCATCAAGGATAGCGTGTTTGTTTCGCTCGATCCACCGGGCCTATTGCCCAATGAGTTGCGTGCAGAGTCCGCCCGTCGGCGAACGTAAGCCTGCCCGTCGTCGGCGAATGGGACCCTGAAACTGCATCTCGCGATAACGGCGGAACGGCGAGCCGGATTGGCGAGCGCGGCTTGAAAGGCGCTTCGTCCTCAGCTCCGCGTGGCCCGGAGGCGGCCGTCCGGCGGCGGAAAGTCTTCGCCGCCAGCGGCTCAGCTCCGCGCGACCTGGGAGAAGGCCATGACGAGCCGGCACGAGACGGCGCGCGAACTGTTGGGCGCCTTGAGGTCGGTCGATTCGGTCGTCAGGTCGAGTCGCGTGACGGCCTGCGAGGCGGAGTCATACTCGATCGTGGCCTCGCGCACACGGAATGTGCCGTCTTGGGCGCACGGCGCGAAGCCCGCTTGCCGTTCCTGCGCGAGCGGCGCGTTCACCCGCCCGACGGAGAAGACCGTCCTCCCCGCCTGCACGGTTCCGCGTTCCGCGTGCCGCAGAAGGTAGGCGAACATCCCCTTCCAGAATATGCGGCCGACGTCGGCCTTCGGATCCGACGGCGAGACCGACGCCGCCTCCTCCCCGTTCCATGTGACGTCGTAGACCCCGCCGAAGTTCTTGTTCGTGGGGTTCGCGTTGGCGGCGTCGTTCGAGAAGACCTGCATCGTCACGCGCGCGGACGCCATCGATCTGACGGACGTCAGAACCGAGCCCTTGCTCGCCTTGGAGGCGCTGCTCGCCGGCGAAGGCGTCAGGTTTCGCCGGTTGCGTGAGGAGTCGCTGTCTGCGGAGCCGCTGTTCGAGGAGTCCGACGGCGCCGGAGCGCCGCCCGCTCCCGGCGTTCGGGAATCGCCGTGCGGCGTCGCGGAATCTGCTCCCGACGGAGCTGAGCCGCCGTTTGATGCGGCGGTGGCCGCGACGTTGGAGGCGTCGTGCGCTGCAGGGGCGGAATCCGAGCCGCAGGAGGAAAGCAGGAGACAGATGCAGGCTGTGCCTGCGGCAAAAGCCGAGTTCTTCATCGAAGCCCTTTCGAAATGGGTGAGTCACTTCATTCAAAACGTGGTGAGCTACTTGATCGTACACCGAGTGCCGCCGCGGGCAAGCGCATTTGGCCAGCCGTGTCGACGCCGATTTTCGCTGTGCGTGCCGCATTCCGTGGTCTCCGCATCCGCCGGCTGTTGCGGCTTGCTGCGCTCTCCAGCCGTGTCGACGTCTCCAACCGTCGAACACTCGTGCTAGAATTGACGCTTGGAAATCAAGCCGAAAAGGAACCGGAAGATAGCCGGACAAGGAAAGGGGCAGCGACACCGGAGATGGAAGCAAAGCAGATGACGGTGAAAAGCCGCGGCATCCAGATGGTCAACGCCCTGGCAATCATCTTTCTGGGTGTGACGGGTATTTACGTGCAGATGTATCCGTTCAAATGGTTTCAGTTTACCTATTACACGGTGCTGTCGAATTCTTTGGTCGTGCTTTTCTTTGGCCTGCATTTGGTCTTGCTTGCCACCGGTGGCACGGGCGTCCTCAGGTCGAAGGGGTACATCCGCGTGAAGGCGGCGGTGACCACCGCGATCCTCATGACCTTCTTCACTTTTGGGATTCTGCTGCTGCCGAAGACCGCCCCTTCGGAGGTGTTGGCCTATGACAATCTTGCAGTCCACTTCATCGTTCCGATTCTCGTGGCCGCCGATTGGCTCCTCTTCGACCCGCGTGGCTCTTACCGCCGGATCGAGCCCCTGCTGTGGACGGCCCTTCCCCTCACTTATCTCTTCTACGCCTTGGTTCGCGGAATTGTGTTCAACGTCCCGATCCCCGAGAGCGAAGACAGCCCGTTCCCGTACTTCTTCCTCAATGGACGCCAGATCGGCTGGGGCGCCGTGACGCTCTACTGCGTGGTGATGCTGGTCCTCTTTGTGCTTCTCGGCTACGCAATGTACTGGGTCAAGCGCAAGAAACGGGCGTAGGGCCCCTAGTAGAGGGCGTAGGGCCTCTAGAGCGGGGCGACGCAGGCATGAGGCGGGCGCTGTGAAAGCCGCCGCTAGTCGGCGCGAGGAGGCCGGGGCGATGGCACGATCGACGTCGTCGCCGCGGGTCCCTCGGGCCAATGGAAGGCCTCTTAAGGAAGCGCGATGTAGACGGTGCAGGTGGTCTTCCCGCTCTCGACCTCGCTCAGCTCGTAATCCACGGTGAATGCGCGCTTGAGCTCGCCGGATTGCGTGTCGTTCCACACCCGCTGCCAGGCAAGCTCGGTGGCGGCTGCGACGTCGCCGTCGTCGGTCTCCCCGCGGTAGACGCGGAAACGCCCCTTCTTCGCTTCGGCTTCCAGCTGTTCGACGAAGTCCTTCTTCACGCCCATGACGCTCAGGTCGTAGTTGCCCGATTCGTCGCTTTCATAGTTGGAGTAGCGGGAGATGATCGTCCCGTTCGGGGGGAGGTCCAGATTGAACTTGCCGTTCATGATGTCCGTCCACAGATTGCCTATCTGCGTCATGCCCTCCAGGGAGTTGTTGGTTCGAATGGTGACCGCTCGCAGTTGGTAGTTCATGTCTCTCCCTCGGTTGCGTGTACGTCCCTTTGTCCGCGGAAGGTAAGGGATTCGAACCCTTGGTGCGGGGTCGCCGCACAACGGTTTTCAAGACCGTCACATTCGGCCGCTCTGTCAACCTTCCATTGTTTGATAGGCATGTCGATTCTAGCGCATACCTTCCGAACGCGCACGGGGAGCGGATTCTCCTCCCCATTGACGACGTCGAACATGCGACGATAGCAGGCCTTGCGAACGGAATGTCACGCTTTGGTCATTTCGTTTCTGCCGCCTTCACGGCTTCTGTTTTCGGGTCTGCCGCCTTCGTGTCTTCGGTTCTTCCGCCTTCCCGGTCCTCTACCGCGGCGAGGGCGATTCCGGGTATGACGAGGATCGCCGCCATGCCCGGCAGGACGATGCCGGAGTCGTTGAGACCGAAAGCGAGCGTCATGCATATGCCCAACGAGATGAGGCCGAGGCGGAGGCCCTCGAACGTTCGGCCTTCCAGCGGCCGGAGTGACCAGCTCTCCTCCGCCCGGATCCTCGTCCGCCGCGCCCATTCCCGCAGGCGAAGCCAGACAAGCTCCGCCCACATGTGGCACCACGCGATCGCGCGCCTCAGCTTCGACCTTCCGTCGACGGCGTCCTCTCCCAATGCGCCGGTCTCCGTTCCCGATGCGTCTGTCTCCGTGCGCTCTGTGCGGCCTTTCTCTTGCGACGCCACCGTGCGGCCTTTCTCTCCCGCTGAGACTGTGCGGCCGTCTTCTCGCGCTGTTCCGGCCCATTCGGCCGAGCGCCGGGCGTCGGCGGCGTCGAGGTCTTCCGGCTCGCTTAGGAGGATTGTCTCAGTCCGGGCGCTTCCCGCAACTCGAACGCCGCCCGCGCCGTCGGGATTCTTGGGAATGCGCACGAGGTGGATGAGGCAGAGGAAGAAAAGGAGCAGCGCGGCCAGCACCACCCACCGGTGCGTCGAGGCCGAGAGAAGCCGTATGTTCGTGCTGAGTTTGCGGCCGACGACGTCGAACAGGTCCCCGTCGGCCACCGATTGGACGAATCTTCCAAGGTGGGTGCGGGCCTCGGCCGGGCGCATCCAATCGACGACGGCGATCGCGACGGCGGCGCCCATCGTCACTGCTCCGACCACAAGGAGCCGCCGCCACGACAGCCGCAGCTTGGCGACCAGCAGAACGAGGAGGCCGAGCGCGGGGACGAAGGAAAGGACGCCGCCGAAGTCTGCGCCCATGGAGGGCAGGGCGTCTATCGCGCCGATCGCGAGGCCGATGAGGAGGACGGCGCCGCCCGCCGCGAACCTGCCCCACCTTCGCAACCACACGCCCAGGAAAGCCAGCCCGATGAGCGCCCCGGATGCGAGGAGGGCGTACGCTTCGTTGCCTATGCCGTAGAACCGGGCGGCGGTCAGGAGGTTGAATCCGACGGGGGAGTCCGCCATGAGCTCAGACCCGGTTGCGGCGTCGATCGCCACGAGCGCCGCCGTCGAGCAGGAGACGACCGCCAGCGGCGCGAGCGAATGCAGGCGTGAAAGCGGGAGGGCCGCGGCGGCGACGGCGGCCGCCCCGATCCAGCTGCCGCCGAAAAGGGCGACGTATGGCCTGGAGGCGGACCACCAGTCGAAGTAGTTGGCGACGAGGCTCGCCAGCGGCAGCGCCGAGAGGGTCAGCCCCAGCCACTGCCACAGCTTGGCGTAGGCGCGCCTTCGCCCCAGAGTGGAGGCGTAGAAGCGCCGCGCGAAGAAGAAGAGCGACAAGACGAAGTATCCGATCGCGGCCCAGGTCATGTACTGGACGAATTCGCCCCGGAAGGTGCGCATCTTGTTCGCGTGGAGGGATTGGTCCGCAAGCTCATCCACCCGGTTCGTGTAGCAGGGCTGGGACTGCTCGCAGGCGGCGGCGGTTCTCGCCACCGAGATGGGGGATCCGGCGATTCCCGTTCGATCCGCGCCGACCCATTCGAAAAGCGTGGGCACGACGTCGAGCATCTGGATGAGCCCTTCGTGGCGAACCGAGTCGCTGCCGGCCAACCCGACGGGGATGAGCCGGCCCTTCGCGGAGACGTCGGCCATGACGAACAGCTGCATATAGGAGTATGTGTCGATGTCCACAGCGGACATGATGACAACCCGTGTCCCCGCCGGCACCCGTTCGAGGATCGACTCGACCCGCAGCGTGTTGATGGCCGAAAAGGCCCGGCGGTCGGGCTGGAGGGTGGAGCCGTCCACCGTGTCGGGCGGCGTGGGGTTCTCCGGGCCAATGCCGTCAGTCGGCGTCGGGGTGGGCTGCTGCTGGTCGTTCTCCAGCTCCTTGCGCTGCTCCTGGAAGAGCTGGCGCGCCGCGTCGCGCTCCTGGTCCGAGGCATAGCTTTCGGCGTCGGCGTCGACGATCGTGAGGTCGTACTTGGCCGCGCTCCGGGCCGTTTCTTCGCCGAGCTCTTTCACGGTGAGCGGGTTCGGCGTGTGGTTGGCGGGAACGTCCCCCGAGCCGTTCGCCAGCACGTAGGCGCCGCCGTCGCCGATGCTGTGAGTGGAGACTCCCGCTTTGCGGAGGGACTCGGCGAAACGGCCGAGCCTGGCCTTCGGGTCGGTGGCCGCTAGCGCACGCGTGTAGCGGTCCCAGTTGGGGAGCACGTCGCCGGCGGCCGCGGGCGGCTGGGCGCACGTGGGCGTGGTGGATATCGCGCGCTCGGAGATCTGGCGCCCGGCGGAGAACGCGAGCCACGTGTCGACGGGGCATGGGGCGCCGCGGGTGGCGAGCGGGACGAGGTTGGCCATCGCCCCCGATGCGCCGAGCTGGGCCAGGTTGGGGGCCCTGGCGTGGTCGAGTTGGTCCCAGCGCACGCCGCCGGTTATGACGACGACGGTGCGGCGCTTGCCGCCCGTCGCGGCCTGGGCCGTGGAAGCCGCGACGGGCGATCGTGCCGTTGCGCCCTGCTTTGCTCCGGCTGGCTGCGCTGTTGTTCCCGATTTTGCTGCGACTGGCCGCGTTGCTGTTCCCGGCTTTGCTGTGGCGCCGGGGTGCGCGGCGGCTGCGGCAGATGCGCCGTTTGCGGCCTGAGCGGAGCGGGGGACGGCGGCGAATACGGTCAGCGCAAATAGGAGGAGAACCGCCCAGGCGCCGAAGCGCCGCGCATGCGCTGCCATAGAATTCCTTTCGCCGTCGGAACTATCCTATCGCCGAGAGGTCGGTTTGCGCGGCTCATCGCAAAGATAAGCGTGCGAGCCCCAGGCGGCGCACAGGGAAAACGGCCGATGCGCCTGCCGACGGCCCGACCGCTCCCCACGGGCCCTTCCAGGCAAGCGAGATTCCGGCATCGATAAGGCGAGGCCGCCTCCGCTCCCCACAGGCCCTTCGCTTCAGCCGCCCCTCACGGATTCTTCGGTTCAGCCGCTTTTGGCTCGCTCGGGTCTGGCCTGTTCGAGTCCGGCTCGATTGATTTTGGTTTGACCGGGTCCGGCTGAACCGGGTCCGGCTGGATCGGGCGGCCGGCGTTGAATTCGGCGAGGGCGTGGGCCGCGACGGCTTTGAGGTCGCCGTCGGGCCCCGCCGCCGCGCGCAGCCTGTCCGCTGCGGGCGAGGCGATCAGGTCGGGCACCGCGGCCAGGTCCTCCGCGCAGCCGAGGAATTCGGCGGCGGGCTCGATCCACGCGAGCAGGTCGGGAAGGGTCTTGGCGAGCGGCGCGCATTCGCCGTCGGCGGACTCGACGAGCTCGGCGTGCGCCCCGTAGCGGGCCCCCCTCCACTTGTTGGTCTCCAGGAAGTGGAAGGGCAGGGAGAGAAGCGGGCGCCCGGCGTCGAGCTCGCGCGAAGCCGTCTCGACCAAGGCGTGCACGAAGGCCGCTATGGCGCGGATTTCCGCGAGGTTCGTGGCCGAGTCGCAGGCGCGCACCTCGATCGTGCCGAAGCCGGGGGAGGGCCGGACGTCCCAGCGGATTTCGTTGTATTCGCGAATGGCGCCGACGTCGACGAGGCCCCCCGCGATCCTTTCGAGGTCGCCCCATGAGTTCAGATGCATCGGCAGGCCGGCCGTCGGAAGCTGCTGGAACATCATCGCCCGGTTGTCGGCGTACCCGGTGTCGACGCCGTCCCAGTAGGGCGAGGCCGCCGACACCCCCAGCAGATGGCCGATTTTGGCGCTGAGGAAGTTGTGGATGGGCGCGACCTTGCGGCGGTCCTCGACGCCGACGTGCACGTGCGTGCCGAAGATCACCATCTGCCGTCCCCAGTAGCGGGTGCGTTCCACAAGCTCCCTGTAGCGCGCCGTCTCGGAGACCGGCTGGTCGCTCGGGTGGGCGAAGGGGTGCGAGCCTCCGCCGGAAAGTCCGACGCCGAGCTCCTCCGCGTAGGGCATCGCGGCGTCGATCGCCTCCTCCATGTCGGCCGCGCATTCGGCCACGCTCACACGCTTGCGGGAGACGAACTCGAGCATATTCTGGTGCATCTCGCCTTTGACGAGCCAGCAATCGCTCGTGTAATGGACGTCCACTAGGATTCTGGCCGCCTTTTGGCTTAGCTCCAGGGTTTTCGGATCGACGATCTGGACTTCCCATTCGAGCCCGACCGTCGAGCGCTCGGAGTCGCGAAAAGCAATGGACATGCGATCACCGCCTGTATCTGGCTACGAACTTCGTGATCAATCGGTTGGATTCGCCAACCTCGGCGGCGTCGCAGCGGGCGATGACTGTCGCTTTCTCATCCGCCGGATAATAGGTGTCGCCGTAGGTGCTGATGCGGATGCGCATCCCTTCGCGGGTGATCTCGGGATGGAACTGGGTCCCGTAGACGTTCTCGCCCCAGCGCGCCATCTGGACGCGACAATAGTCGCCCGTGGCGAGCACGACGCCGCCGCCCGGCACGTCGCCCACCGCCTCGGCGTGGCCCGTGTACCCGTAAAAGACCTGTGGCATGTCGGCGGTCAGGGGGTCGGCGGCGGCCTCGGGCGTGAGGGTCATGCGCGGGGCCTGAAGGTCCTCGCCGTATCCCTCGACGAGCTCGCCGCCGAGCGCTTTGACGATCGCCTGGAGGCCGAAGCAGATCCCGAGGGTCGGGACGTCCTCTTCCACGAGACGTTTGCCGAGCGCAAGGATGCGGCGTTCCATTACCTGGTGTTCGCGGCTCTTGCGGTTCTCGTCCTGCCCGAACCCGAAGGGGGAGCCGGTGATGATCACTCCGGAATACCGCGAGAGGTCAAGGCTTGCGGGGTCGACGGCGTCTTCGTCGACGAGGGAGATCGCCTCGATGCCGCTGTTCGGGTCGAGGCGGCCCCAGTCGATGATGGTTTCGAGCTCGTCGTCCGCGATGGCGCCGGGCATTCGGCAGACCGCCAGCAGGAAGGGCTGCGCGGTCTGGACGATGCTCGGCGTATTGGTCATTCCGTTAGTTTAGACGGCCGACACCAAAACGGGGAAAAGCGTCTATTGGATGAGAAAGAAAGTAAAATCTAAACGGCGGGATAGAAACAGATCCATGAAATCCGCTACGGGAATCGGAGTACCAGTACGCATAAGCCCTTGTGTCCAATTGCCAACCAATAATTGGAGACCGCATAAGAGCGAATAGCATGCAAATGCGAAATGTGCTTAGCTTGTGTGGAAGTGAAAGTGGAGGCGAAACGAGAGGTATGGTGACGATTTGAAATTATAGGGTAGTCAAGATGGGTTTTGATCATTTGTAACACTGCTATTTCAGGGGAAACATGCCCATCGATGTTACGTTGAAAGTCCTGGATGCGTTGATTATAATCAGATCTGTACAGCGAGAGTCTGAATTGTCTATTTCGAGGAAACTCTCGTATAAAGTCAAGGTTCAGCTTGAGGGTGGGGCTTTCCGCTCGCTCTCAAACTTAAGAAAGGAGTCCTTGTATGGATTCGACAACAGATAGCTACGAAGCAGAACTCGAAACTCTTATGGGTCCGCTGTATGTCGCAGCAATAGACGCATATATGGGTGGGCTATTCTACTCGAAAGTGGATGGCGATAGGGCCTACGGCCCCACCATGGGAGATGGGAAGAACCCAAAAATCGGTGGCGGCAGCGAGGATGTGAAAGTGAGGATCACGCGGCCCGACGCTTCGACAGGCCTGGGCGGTGGGGAAGGACAGACTGAAGGTGTGCACAATGCCCCCGCCGATGCCTTCGACTTCACCGACGATTTCAACAGAGTCAGATCGGAGATGAATGACCTGGTCAAGCCGTGGAAAAGTCTGCCGGACCCTAATCAAATTGCGACTAAGATTCAGGATTACCGTGACGGTGTTCTGGGGAATCTGATATGGGACGGGAGTAGTCGGGCTGATTTGCAGACGGTGGCGGACGGAAAGGGGGATCTTCCAAGTTCTGATCAATCTGGGAGGATGAAGGAGTTTTTGAGTCGGCTTGATGGTGCCATCAAAGGCCCAGGTTCTAACGAGCCAAATGGAAAGAGCGGATTGAGTGGGTCCGCCGCCGATGCTTTCATAGATAAATACAACGTTAAAATGCCCGGCGTGATCGACAACTTGAATACTGCCGGTCAACTCCATCGTTTGACTCTTATGGTCGAGAAGAAAATATTTGAAGACTCTCGCAAAAAGGTTGTTGAAGCTATTAAGAATGCAACGGCGACTTTTGAAATGATCGGAAATAAGATTGGAGGCGGAGAATTCAAGTTAACTTTACAGTTTGTCAAGGCCGCTTTGGATCTGGTGGTTAGCTTTCCCTCAACGATGGAGAATTTGGGTTTCGAGGCGGCCTATGGTGTTATCGAGTCGGCTGACAGGTCCAAAGCGGTTCATAGCTACCAACAAGTGAAGGAAGAGTTTAAACAGGCACTGCATGCTATTAGTTGGGATATTCATATAGCAGAGCGATCTGTGAATAACTACCTGAGTAAGAATTTGAGCATTCTTAGCCAGGAAAAGGATAGGGACTATAGCAATGCAAAATTTCAGTTAAAGTATGGCAATAGCCCTTCGCAAGATGGTAAGCAAGCGAAAAGTGATAAGGGCAGAGATGGTTCCCCTATTCGCGATACCGATGGGGGCACCCTAAGTGTTAGCGAAGCAAGTGTCGACGACATTTCGAGGGCGATGTGGGATATTCACGACTTGGTGAATAATGCCGGTACGAAACTGGGCGGTATTTCAATGTCTGACGTAGTCAGACGCGATTCCTCTATTGGTTTTGGGGAAACCGGCCCCAGCGGGTCGTATGATCAATATGGACAGGTTCTCTACGAGTTGCTTCGCGATCTTCAGTGGCAAATCGAACAGGGGATTGTCAATCTCAAGCTCGCATATAACGATTTGCAACACCAAGACGAAGACTCCCAAAGCAAACTCAATTTTGTTGCGACGCAGATTCAGCAAGGCAACAGTGGGGTCGATCCTTGGGATCAGCAAAAGCAGACAGACATTAATTCCTATAATTACTTTAAAAATGATCCAGGGGCACAGGACCCTGCGCCCGATCAGCAACTAATCGACGAAATAACTCAACTGATGAATGGGCAAGGAGGCTGACCTAAGGGGCGCAGGACGGCTTTCTCTAACAGGAGGGCGAGGCCGTCGGCGTTGACGCCTGTGGTGTCGGCGTCGGCGGCCTGTTTGACCGATGGGCCGGCCTCACCCGTCGCTATGCCGAGGCCGGCCCGGCCGAGCATCTCGATATCGTTGCCGCCGTCGCCCACCGCAAGCGTGGAAGACGGCGCGGTGCCGAGGGCTCGCCGTCGTTATCCGGCTGAGGGGTGTCGACTGTCATAGGCAGACGCCTGGTGGCTGTCTGACCGGTGCACATGAGCACCGGTGTGACAGCGGCGGGGCTGGCCAGCCTCGCAGCCCGGAGTCGGTCCCTGACCGGCGCTGTCTCCGACAGTCGATTGCGGATCGCCTCTACACATCTCGCCAGGCGCGCCAATGTGTGCAAGAAGCCCGCGGAGGCCTTTTCAAGCCATGGAAGCCGCCTCGTCCTGGACGACGACGCCTGACCGCGCCGCTTCGGTGCCTGACACGCGAAACCCCGCCGTCAAAGTCTCACAGTGCCCACACACACAAGCTCGCGGCGACGCGCCGTCGCCTGGATCGCCCGCCACGCTCTCCGCGCGGCACCGCCCATTCTGCGGACGCTCCCAACAATCTGCGAGAAAACGACCACCGCCAAACTCGCAGCCTAATACCACCCGGCCTCCGCAACACAGGGACAAGACCCGATCGCTGTGTTCGAGCGACGTGTGTGGCGCCCATGTCCATGCTACGGAAGCGGAGCTGGTTGGGAGTGTCCCAGACGTAGCGGTTGAGCCTTTTGTTTCCGGGGGCAGGCAGAAAGAAGGATCCCCGTGGCTGCGTCGTCGGCGCAGATTCCGACGGCTCCCACGGAGGAGGCCAAACCGCGCGGGTTTTGATCATAGCCGTGAAAGCCGCTGGGCGGAACTGGGATCCGCAATCGGAGTGAACGATTGCGCCTGTAGGACGGCCTCGGTGGGTCAAGGCCATCGACAGCGCGTGGCTGACAAGCCTGAAGCCGCCGACCGGCCGATACTGTAGCGGGTCTAGAGCAAGCTTAATTTATGGTTGCTTTGCGTGATCCTGTGCCGCGCTAAGAGAGACAGTCATTACTGGCCCGTCAGCGTATTGAATGGTTGAAGCGGGGTGTTGTGGCACTGGCCAAGTCTGAGAGTTTCCTCAACGGCGAGTCGTCGCCGATCTGGAAAACTCCCGTTCGAAACTGGGAAACTCCATCGTTATATTGATGTAGATGCTTAAAAGTGGTAGCATAACTACTGTCAATTACGCGACTACAGCGGACAGTCCATCTTCAGTCAATCGTTCCAGGAGGAAAACGATGGGCATTAACGATCTTGAGAACATGCGATCCGACAACACAGCTTACAACGGACTGTCTTCCGGGCAAAACGGAGGGCAGAGCTCTATCGCTAAACTAAAAAAGGCTGCTATAGACGCCTATGTCTGGCAAGTGGTTAAAGACCATGTTGATGCGGCTAGCTATGTCAAGGATGACAACGGTTACTCCTTTATAAGCAGGGATATGTCTGTAATTGTCATCAATCCTTCTTACCCTGGTCCTTTAACGCCACGTCACATCTACAAGCTCACCGCTCCTTCCTTTTCAGGGAACTCGGTGGTGGGGGGCGGAGTTTTGACGCCGAATCAAAAGGGCTTTCAAGCTGGTGATAGTATTCATGACCTAGCCATTAAGGAGCATAATTTCGCAGATGGGTTTCAACAGGTCAGCAATAGGATTGATCAAGCACTAGATTCATGGTTAAATTTGCCCGATCCAAATCCGATAGTGGATGAGCTCGCAGGGAGTGACGGGTATTTTAAAAAAGCCTACAATTTGCTTGCGGTTGCAGGCAGCGATACGGGGGTTACTGGGGCTAGCGAACTCGCTTTTTATCTTCGCACCTTAATAGTGGATCACAGTGAGGCTATGGCAGGTGCTTCTTGGTACGCGTTCAGAACGAACTATGCGCATGCGATGCCTGGCGCTGTTAACGGGAATTTTCAATTGCTTTGTGCCGGTGGAAGCGCTTTGGCAGGAGAACAACAGGTTTTTGTAAAGGCTCGACAAGGAGTCGTTAACATCGTCACCAGTGCAACGGATGTGTTCAGCAAGGCCGCTACCCCTTCGACAGCTCAACCTGGGCTCAAAGTCTCGACAGTGGCCGCCATAGGTGCGGCGGTGGTTGCGGCTGTGGCGACCATCGCGACGGGGGTCGGTCCGGCGGGGGTAGCGCTTGCAGTCGGAGGTGCGGGCCTGCAAATTGTGGAAAAGGTAGCTGGTGACAGGGAAGAGGTTAGTAAAACTGATGATAATGGAAACTATGATGGCGCAATGGCGGCATTTGAGGGATGCCTGACGGATTTGAATGAAGAGATTAAAAAAAGCGAAACAGAGCTAAAAGCTAAACTGGACTTTAACGTCGCGAACGTTACTGGTGCAAATTCTACCGGCGGCAAAGGTGCGCCTACCGAGGAACAGCGTCTTGCGGCCGAGAAGCCGTATGGCGTGAATTTCTCGGCTATAGATCCGGAAAATGGCGGAACGTTGTCTGTCAAAAAGGACGATAGTGGTAATGGGACTGAGGTGAAGGAAGGTGTGATAGGCAACGATCTGCCGGGAATAGAGAGAAATCTTCTCGATGCGGTTGAAGCGGTGAAGCAGCACGGTCAATTGTGTGGAGGCTTGATTAAGAAGGATTCGAGAATAGGTATTGGAGCCGATGGTGCTAATAATAATACTTTGATGGTTTTTGTGCGCAAGTTCGTTAACGAACTTGCGACGGAAACCAATCTTGTTAAGCAGAATTTGAACTTGGCTGTCGAATCTTTGGAAACTCAGGATGCGGCTTCTGCGGCCGAACTCAAGAGGATTATTGCAGATATAAACGAGCGCGAAAAGAGGAGTGTTTTGCCTGAGTAAACATTCTTAAACAGGACTGATGTGTATCTTCTTAAAATAGATCTTCAGGACCTGTTGTTTATCTAAAAACATAGTTGCCTTGTTTAAATCCACTAAAGGTAACTAAACATATTTTGTAGCGTTTAAGTCCAGGCACTACAGCAGAAGCTCGAGGACGAGGGCCAGGCCGTCGGCGTCGACGCCTGTGGTGACGGCATCGGCGGCCTGCTTGACCGACGGGCCGGCATCGCCCATTGCCACGCCGAGGGCGGCCCAGCCGAGCATTTCGACGTCGTTGCCGCCGTCGCCCACCGCAAGTGTGGAAGACGGCGCGGCGCCGCAGCTTTGCCTGACGTCCTCCAACGCGGCGGCCTTTGAGACGCCTTCGGGGGAGACGTCGAGCCAGGCCGTCCAGCCGATCGCGTACTCGGCGCCGCGCAAGCCCGCCGCGTGCACCGCGTCCATGAGCTCGCCCGCGCCCATGCCCGGATAGCGAACCGTCAAGCGAGTCGCGTCGGGAATGGCCAGTTCATCGATCGGCACGACGACGGACGGCCCCGTCAGCTCGCCGTCCGGGAAATGCGCGGTCAGGCGCCGCGGCTCGTGAAGCGACTCCACCGCGTACAGCGCCTCGGGAAGCTCGGCGTGCAAAGCCGCAACCTGCCGGGAAGGATCGAAGGTGTGGACGTTGAATGCCTCGCCCCGCCCTACATCCAGCGTGATCGCGCCGTTGGAGCACACGGCCAGCCCGTCGACGACGTCGATCTTCTCCAAAGCCTCGCGAGTGCCGTAGATGCCCCTGCCGGTGGCCAGGCAAATCCGCGTCCCTGCCCGCATGTGCGCCGCGATCGCCTCGCCCACCCGCGGCGAAAGCGTGTTGTTGTGCCGAAGAACCGTGCCGTCGATGTCGAGGGCCACAAACAGATCCGGCCCCGCCCCGGGCAAGCCGGATTGCTCAACCGCCTCAGCGAGAGTCTTCCGCTCGGCGAGGGACTTCCGTGTCGCTTCGAACGAGGGTTTGGCGGCCGAAGGCTGCTGAGCCGATTTCGAAGCCGAGCCTTTCCGCGAAGCACTCGACGCAAGGCAAGGGCCTTCGCGCTCGTCCGACGAACCGTTGTGGCCGCGGGAAAGGCTTACTCGATCGCGGGGAGCGGGGCCGTGCTCGGAACCTAGGCGCTCGTCAGGCAACGGGCTCGAATCTCTCGCGCCCGCCAAGGTATGGCCGCAGCGCCTCGGGGATGTACAGCGAGCCGTCGGAGCGCTGGTGGTTTTCGAACAGGGCGACCAGCCAGCGCGTGGTCGCGAGGGTCCCGTTCAGCGTGGCCGCCGTGCGGGTCTCGCCGTCGAACCTCTCCCGGATTCCGAGCCGCCGCGCCTGGAATGTGGTGCAATTCGACGTCGACGTGACCTCCATGAAGCGATTCTGAGTGGGGAGCCAGGCCTCGCAGTCGAACTTCTGCGCGGCCGAGGAACCCAGGTCGCCGGCAGCGGTGTTGATGACGCGGTAGGGCAGCTCGACCTTCGCGAGCATCTCCTCCTCCCACGCGAGGAAGCGGCGATGCTCCTCCTCGGCCTCTTCCACGCGGCAGTAGGAGAACATCTCCACCTTGTTGAACTGGTGGACGCGGATGATCCCGCGCGTGTCCTTGCCGTAGGAGCCGGCCTCGCGGCGATAGCAGGAGGACCATCCGGCGTAGCGCAGCGGACCGTTCGAAAGGTCGACGATCTCGTCCTTGTGGTATCCGGCCAGGGCCACCTCCGAGGTGCCCACAAGGTACTGGTCGTCCGCGGGAAGGTAGTAGATCTCGTCCGAGTGCGCGCCCAGGAAGCCGGTTCCGGCCATGATGTCGGGGTTGACGAGGGTCGGCGTGGTCATCATCGTGAAGCCGGCGGCCTCCGCCTGATCGACGGCCATCGTCAGCAGCGCGAGCTCGAGCCGCGCGCCCACGCCCTTGAGGTAGTAGAAGCGCGAGCCGGAGACCTTCGTGCCGCGCGCCATGTCGATCGCGTCGAGCGCCTCGGCGACGTCAAGGTGGTCCTTCGGCTCGAAGTCGAAGACGCGAGGCTCGCCCACGTGTTTGAGGACCTCGTAATCCTCCTCGCCGCCGGCCGGAACGCCGTCCAGCACGATGTTCTGGATTGTCGCATTGGCCTGAAGGCAGGCCTGCTCGGCCTCGTTCGCCGCGGCCTCCAGCTGCTTGACCCGCTCGGCCAGCGCCTTCGCCTCGGCCAAAATCGCCTGGCGCTCCTCGGGGCTCGCCTTTCCGATCGAACGCGAGAGCTCCTTCTGCGAGGCGCGGGCGGTCTCGAAGGCCTGGAGGGCCGACCTGCGGGCCTCGTCGGCGGCCAGCAGCGCATCCACCGAGGCCTCGTCGTTGCCGCGGCGGCGCTGGGACTCGCGCACCGCGTCGGGATTCTCACGTACAAAGCGGATGTCGATCATGTGGCAATTCTACGTCGTCGCGCGCAGTGCTCGCAGATGACTCCTCTTACTCTTCGATCGCATTAACCTTAGAGCATGACTTGGCATTGGTGGCTGACGTTCACACTGGCTCTTGCGGCTCTCGGCCTCTCGCTGCACAATCGCGCCTCGATCGGCGCCCTGAGGAGCCGGCTCGTGCACGCCAACGCGGCGTCGGCGGGGATCCTGCCGCAGGAAACCGAGGGGACGGGCGAGAGAACGGTGGCCGTCGTCGTCAACCCCACGAAGATCGGGGACATGGGGGACCTCAAGGCGGTGGTCGAACAGGCCGCGGCCGACGCCGGGTATTCCGCCACCCGCTGGTACGGCACGACCCCCGACGATCCGGGAGCGGGCCAAACCCGCGCCGCCTTGGCGGAGGGGCCGGCCGTGGTGATCGCCGCGGGCGGGGACGGGACGGTGCGCGCCGTCGCCGGGCAGCTCGCCGGAACCGACATTCCGCTCGGCATCCTTCCGCTCGGAACGGGAAATCTGCTGGCCCGCAACCTCAACCTGCCGCTCGGCTCCTCGCTCAGCAACCTCGCCATGGTGGCCTTGACCGGAAGGCTGCAGCGGATCGACGTCGGACGGATCAGCGCCCCGGAGCCCACGGAAAACGAGCTGGCGAAGATCGCCGACATGGGGCCGGACGCGCGGCCCTTCGCCGGAAGTGAGCCGTTCCTGGTGATCGCCGGAATGGGCTTCGACGCCGACGTCATGAACGACGCCGACCACGGGCTCAAGCACGCCATGGGCTGGGGCGCCTACCTTATTTCCGGCTTCAAGTTCATGCGGCGTTCGCGCGTGAACGCGACGGTGGTGGCCGGCGACGGCTCAAACAGCTTCGGAGTTGAGGCCAGGTCGATCCTTTTCGCCAATTGCGCTCGGCTTCCCGCGGGTTTCGTGCTCGCGCCGGACGCCCGCATCGACGACGGCTGGCTCGACCTCGTGCTGCTGGACACCAAGGGCTGGATCTTCGGCTGGGGCGACGTCATGCGGCGGATGGGCCTGCAGGGGATCGGCGTGCGCCGGACGATTCTGCCCTCGGCGGGCACGATCGACCTGCGGCGCATGCGCTCGGCGACGGTTGCCACCGACCGGCCCGAGTTCGTCGAGGCCGACGGCGACGCCCTCGGATACGCCACGAAAGTCACAGCAGAAATCGACCCGCTGGCGCTCACCGTCCACGTGCTGTGAGGGGTTTACGCCCGCCCGTCCAGCAGCCTCTCGACGAACTCGCGCCCTGCCCGGAAGTCGGCGTCGGACGTTCCGGGGCGCGGCCTGATCCTCTCGCCGCTGGCAGAAGGGTAGGAGCCGAGGAAGACGATCTGCGGGCACACGCGGTGCAAACCTATGAGAACGGCCTGGATGCGCTCGTCGCACAGGTGGCCCTCGGCGTCGATCGAGAAGGCGTAGCGGCCCAGCGAGTCGCCGATCGGCCGCGACTCGATCCGCGAGAGGTTGATCCCGCGGGCGCTGAACTGCTCGAGCATGCTCAGCAGCGCGCCGGCCTCGTCGTGCGGGAGCTGGACCAGCAGGGTGGTTTTGTCCGCGCCCGTCCTCTCCGGCTGCGGCCCGGGAAGGCCCACCATGATGAACCGGGTGACGGCGCCGGGTTTGTCGGCGACGTCGTCGGAAAGCGACTCGAGGCCCATGAGCTCGACGGTGGCGGGCGGGCAGAGGGCCGCCTCGAAGCCGGGATTGTCCGATTCGGCGAGGGTTTTCGCGCCGGCCGCGGTCGACGTCGCCGGCACGTGGACCACCGCGCCGAGGCGCTCGGCTATCCATCCGCGGCATTGCGCCCACGCGTGCGAGTGGGTCGAAATGGCGCGGATGTCCTCGCGGCGCGTGCCCGGCCTGACCGCGAGCGAGAACGCGATCGGCACAAGCATCTCCGCCTTGATCTGCAGCGCGGAGCCGTCCGTCAGCGCGTCGAGCGTTGCGTTGACCCCGCCCTCGACGGAGTTTTCGATTGGGACGACGGCGTAGTCCGCCTCTCCCGAGCGCACGAGCCTGAGCGCCATCGGGACGTCGAGCGCCGGAATCTCGACCGAATCCGGCGAGGCCACCTGTCTCAACGCCGCGTATGTGAACGTTCCGGCCGGTCCCAGGAATGAAAAGCGCAGGGGGGCCTGCTCTGACGCGCTCATCGGTCTCCTTCTGCTCGCTCGCGCACCTTGCTCTCGCTCGCACACTTTACCTGCCGGTTTCCGCGCGGACGGGCCAACCCTCCGAAATGTGGGTGACGCCTTGGCCCGGCCGCGGCCCGACGCACGCCGGCTCTCTCCGCGGTTTCGCGTGTCCGCGGGAGGCTCTGAGACTCGGCGCAAGCCGCCGATTCGCCGGGCGGTCTCACAGATTTGTGGGGTACGCGCGCTTGGCCGCAGTGCATGCCGTTTGCGTCGCTTCCGATAGGCTGGTCTCATGGTCCTTCGCTCCGCTCGCCAAACGATCCTCTTCGTAGTGGCATTGCTCGCGGTTTTCGCCGGGGTGTGTGCGCCAGCTCGGGCGGGGGGAACGGCTCGTGCGGGGAAGCCCACGGCCGAGGGCGGCGGGAGAGGGCCCGTCGTCGTCGTCGGATTCTCGGGCGTCAGCTGGACGGACGTGACCCGGAAGACCGCCCCTCACCTGTACGAATTCGGCAAGAAAGCGGCGGTTTCCAACATCGTGGCGCGCACGGTCCGCGAGACCGCGTGCCCCGTGGAAGGGTGGACGGCCCTCGGGGCCGGGCAGCGCACGATCGACGACGGCTGCCGCCTGCCGACCGTGGCGGGCAAGGCCCCGGCCCGGTGGGCCCGTCTGAAAGAGGCCAACGCCTCCAGCAGTTACAAGGCAAAAATCGGTGCGCTCGGCGAGGCTCTCCGAGGGCGCAGCACCCTCGCCGTCGGCTCGGGCGCGGCCCTCGCCCTCGCCAAGACGGACGGCCGCCTTCCCGGCGGCTATGCGGCCCTCGCCCCGCTGCCGGTTTCGGGGGAGGACGGCGACGTCGGCGGCGCGGCGCGAGCCTACGCCAAGTCCGATGCGGACGTCACGGTGATCGACCTCGGCGCGGTCCGCTACCCCGGCAGCGAACTGAGCGAGAACCATCCCGTCCAGGCCCCGGGAATCGCCCAGCGCCTGCGCGAGTACTTCACGCCCGAGGGCGCGGCGCCCGACGAGGTGAAGCAGCAGATCTCCTACGTCGATGCGCGGTTCGGGATGCTTGTCAGGCAGATTCGCAAAAAGTCGCCCAACGCCACCGTGCTCGTGGCGAACGTCGCCGACGCCGAATCCTCGCGGCCGCATTTGGGCTATTTCGCCGCCGCCGGGCCTCGCATGGGCGGGCCGGCGCTCGCGACGTCGGACTCGACGCGGCAGCCGGGGCTCATCCAGGTCACTGACATCATGCCCACGCTGGTCGGCTGGCTCGGCGCGGGGCCGCACGCCCGCGGCAACACGATAGGCTCGGCAATCACAACCGTCGAGGCCTCCGACGGGGAGGCGAACATCGCCCGGCTCGACGCCGAACACACCCGCGCGCAGGTGACCCGCTCGCTTTCCGGCTCCTTCTACGTTCTGCTCGCTGCGCTCTCCGCGGCGATCCTCCTCATGTGGGCCAAGCGGAAGTCGTACAGGTGGACCGAGACAAATGAGCGCTTCTTCGTGCAGTTGAGCGCCCTCACGGCCGCCCTTCCAGTCTCGACCCTGCTCGTCAACCTCATCCCCTGGTGGAGGATGTCGAATCCCCTCGCGAGCCTGCTCATGGGGGTCGTGCTCATCGCCGCCGTTCTCGCGCTCGTCGCTTTGCGCGGAAAGTCGCCTTTCGCCCCGTTCGCCGTCATAGGCGGCGTCACCGCCGGGACCTTGGCCCTCGACGTGCTCCTTGACGGCATATGGCACGGATATCCCCTCCAGCTGGCCGCTTTGCTGGGCATGCAGCCGCTTGTGGGCTGGCGTTTCTACGGCTTCTCGAACAACGCCGTCGCCATGTTCGTCGCCGGACTTGTGCTTCTGCTCGCTTGGCTCTCAGCGCGGGTCCCGCGCAAGAGGGCCGTGGCGGTCATCTTGGGCACGGGCGCGCTCGCCGCGCTCCTTGACGGTTCGGCGAAGTTCGGCGCGGACTTCGGCGGGCCGCCGGTCATCGTCGTCGGCCTCGGCGTCCTCGCCACGATGGTCGCCGGAAAACGGCTCACCTGGCTTCGCTTCGGCGCCGTTCTGGCCGCCGCCGTCGCCGTTTCTTTCGTGTTCGCCCTCTTCGACTACCTTCAGCCGGCCCCCAAGCGCTCCCACCTCGGCAAGTTCGTGGGGTCCTTCTTCGACGGCGGCGGCCTTGCCATCATCTGGCGCAAGTTCACCCAGATATTCGGGGGCAATGCGCTCTTCATCCCCGTCGCCCTCGCGATCGTCGCGGCGATCTGCGCGGTCGCTTGGCTGCTGGCCAGGCGCGGGCACTTCGCAAGATTCCGGATCGAGGACGAAACCGTGAGGCGGTCGGTGGTTTCGCTTCTCTCGGCGCTCGTCGTCGCCGCGCTGCTCAACGATTCCGGGGTCACGATGCCCGCCGTCGGGCTGATCGTTGCCGTCCCGCTGTGGTTCGTCGCCACGCTGCGTCGCGAGGAAGAAGCGGCTGCCGGTCAAGGGGATGCGGCCAGTGTGCGAGAGAAAGAAAGCCCGACAACGGCCTCTCGCGAGTAGGGAGCCGCAGGCCCTGACGTCGCGGCGTGAAACCGCTGCCAGTAAGACCCCGAACGAGTGCACGCGCTGGACCGACGGCAGGAAGTTCGGATATCCTATTCTAATGTATTTGAATCCTTGACGCCACCCACAATGTATGTTGTCCGCCACAAACGAGATGGCATTCCGCGTGACATCTTCCCCTTCGTTGTGCAGCGCCCTTTCCTCGTTCTTTTCCAGGCGTTTTCAGGAGCCGGAGTTCTCTTGATCAGAAGCCGGGGCCCTCTTGAGGCGTCCTCTCCGAATCGGAGAGCTCGCCCGCGGTCTTTGCGCCGTGCGAGATCGCGCGAACGATTTGCCGTGGAATGCCGCAGTTCCGTCCGAATGTGAACAGACGTGCGCGACGTCGGAACGCGCGTCATTTCAAGGGAAAGCCGGCTTTCGCTGCACTTTCGGCGTGTGAATCGCACCAATGGGGGAAGATACGGTTTTCATCTGGCCCGCCCATCTTTTAAGGTACTTTGGACCGCTTAAGGGCGGCGTCGTACTGGGAGCCCGGCTGGATTGTGCCGTCCGAATGACGGCTCCTAAGAGCGACGTCGCACCAAACGTCCAAGAACTTGAAGGGAGTTTCGCGCATGGGACCAGGTGGGGCGGACACGCTTTCCGCGGATCCGAAGGAGCTGGCGACGGAGGCCGGAAACGCACAAGACTGCGCAGCTAAAAGCCAGCGGATGCGGACGGAAGGCACGGCCGACAGCATCTCGGGGAAGATTTCAGGGGGCAAGGCGGCCTCGACCGTCAAGACGACGTCCGAGCATCTTTCAAACGAGCTCAAGGGCATCGAGCATCAGCTGAGCGACTACTCGGACGATCTCGCGGCGACGTTGAAAACGATCGAGCAAACCGATCAGGACGAGGCGAGGATGTATCAGGACATGACCCCCTCCGGGGACGACGGCAGCTTTGTGGGCGAAATCGGCGGCGGAGGAGACAGCGGCGGCGACGTCGGCGGAGGAGGCGGTTCCGCCGCCGACGGCGGACATTCTTACGGATCGGCCGGCGGCGGGGCTGGCGGCTCGTCCGGAGAAAGCCACTCGTACGGCTCCGCCGGCGGCGGCTCAGGCCAGGTCTTGGGTTCGCCCGGCAGCGGCGACATGAGCTCCCTGCTTGGCGGAGGCGGCGGATCAGTCGCGGGCGGCCACTCGTACGGTTCGACTCAGGGTGGGCAGATCGTCGGCTCTCATAGCGGCCATCACTCGCTGGGAGGCGCTCTGGGCGGCATCCACAGTTTGATGAGCGGCGGCTCCGATTCCTTCTCGTCTGACGCCGGAGGATCGGCGCACCCCGCGCCCATGCCCCACGTCGAGGGCTCGGGCAATCCCGCGCCCATGCCGCATGCGGAGACCTCGGGAAACGCCGCCCCGATGCCCCGCGTCGAAGGCGAAAGCGGAAGGATTCTTCCCTCCGTCGAGCAGGGGCACAGCTACGGGTCCCAGCTTCCCGGCGGCGGAAGCTCTCACGGGGGCTCTCTGGGCCCGGCGCCTATGCCGCATGCGGAGACCCCGGGCAATCCCGCGCCCATGCCGAACGTCGGAGGGGCGGGAAATCCGGTTCCCATGCCCAGCGCGGAAGGCTCGGGCAATCCCATCTTCACGTCCCACGGCAGCGTCCATTCGGTCACGAACTCCTCCGGTTCGTTCGCCCCGGCGCCGATGCCGCACGCAGCGCACTTCGGCGACGCCGTTCCGATGCCGCACGCCGAGACGTCGGGAAATCCGGCTCCTATGCCGCGAATCGAGCCTTCTGACCCTCCGGTCTTCACTCGTGGGGGAGAGGCGAGCTACGGCCCGCAGATTCCCGGCGTCGGCGGCAACGGGGGCGCCTTTGCTCCGGCTCCAATGCCGCACGTCGAGCATCCGGGCAACGCCGTCCCGCTTCCCAGCGCGCAGGGATCGGGCGCCCCGGTTCCCATGCCCAGCGTTCCCATGCCCAGCGCGGAAGGCTCCGGCGGTTCGTCGTCGGCCGCTACCGCGTGAGGCTGAATCGTGCGCGAACTTAAATCGCGCAACCCGAAGCGCGCAAACCGACAGCGCGTCAGAGCTCAATTGCCGACGTTTCGGCGCTAAGAAAGGACTTTCTCCATGCAATGGAGCGACATCACCGATTGGGAAGAGTCGACCCTCGAAACCGAGTATCAACAACTGTGCGTTCGAGAGAAGGCGGCGGAAGAATGGGGGCGTGAAATCCTCGAGCTCAACAAGTCGACGAGCTGGCAGGGCGACGCCCGCAAGGCGGCGGACAAGAAGGTCGAAGAGATCGACAAGGACGTCGCCCAGTTCATCGTGAACCTGCGGGCGATGAAAACCGCGACGTCCACGATGCAGCAGGGCATGGGCACGGTGCAGGGCCTGGTGAGGGACGCGAAGGCGCACGCCGAAGGCTCGGGTTTGACCATCTATTCGGACGGAACTGTGGAGGACACGAGCGGCACCGATTGGGGCGACGTGGCTCTCAGCACCGCGATGAACCCGTTGAGCTACGCCGTGCCGGTAGTTGGCCCCGCCATTTCGGCGGGAACTTCCTACGAGATGAACAAAGCCGCCAGGCAACAAGCGGTGAACGAGTGCGCCGACCGCGTCGACAAGGCGATCAAGAAAGCCGACGAGATAGACCAGGCGTATTCGAAAGCTCTCACCGACATCGAAGAGGGCAAGGTCAAGCCCGAAGGATCCCTCAAGCACACCGTGGACGGGCCCCTTCCCATGCCTCAGGACACCAGCGACACCCGCGCCGTCGCCGAATGGTGGGACTCGCTGAGCCGCGAGGAGCAGGAAAGGCTCGCCGACGAAGAACCGGATCGCATCGGCAACCTCGACGGCGTCGACGCCTGGGCCCGAGACAGGGCCAATCGCCATCGGTTGGACAGGGATTACGCGGATCTGAACAGCAGGAAAGAGTCCAACGAGAAGAAGGTCTCCGCCTATCAGGCGTGGGTGGCCGGCGGTCGAGAAGGGGCTCCACCCTGCAGCGACGATGAGTTCTCCCGTGCGAAGAGCGAACTCGACAGGCAGGCGGAACTCGACAAGCTCAAGACTGCTCTTAAGCAGGGCGCCCAATACAACGGCACGTCGCAGCTCCTTCTTTACGACCCCGTCGAACCCGGCGAGAATCAAGATCAACTCCATGCGGCCGTGACGGTAGGCGACGTCGACAAGGCCGACAACATTGCGGTTCACGTGGGCGGGTTGACGACGAGCGTCGACAGCAACGTCGTCGGGTACACCGCCGAAATGGCCAATGTGGCCGGCACGGCAGGAGGAAACACGGCCTCGGTCATGTGGTTCGGATATGACCCGCCGCAGGCGGGAACGGGCTCGAACGGCCTCTTCACCGTGTCCGAAACCGAGCGTGCGGCCGCGGGAGGCGCCGACTTGTCCCACTTCCTCGAGGGGCTGCACGATTCGCGGCAGGGCAGCGGGGAAGGCGGCGATCCGAGAATCACCGCTCTAGGCCACTCCTACGGTTCGACGACCCTGGGGTACGCCCTGACGCAGGTGCGCGACGGCGTCGTCGACGCCGGAGTCTTCTACGGGCCGCCGGGAGTCCCGGCCAAGGACGTCTCCGATTTCAACGTGCCCTCGGACAGCGTCTACGTCATGAAGAACGACCAGGACATCATCGGCGCCGTGCCAAACAACGGGCCGATGGGCTTGGCGCCCGGCTCTGACATGACCCAGCTCAGCGATCCCACGGAAGTGCCCGGCATCCAACACATCGAAGGGAACCACGGGCTCGACCCCGCCTCTCCTGCAGTCGGGGCGGTTGGGTCGCTTCTTATCCCTGGCTTGGGTTCCTTGGCCGGAGCAGGCTACGAGGGCTACAGCGACCACGTCAACTACTTCGACAGCACCAATTACCAGGACGCTGACACGCAAAAAGAGATCCATGAGCATCTGCGTCAACAGGGGCTGCCTGAGACCGACGAAAACGTCAGGGCCGAAATCCAGCGCCGCCAGCAAGAGAACGCGACCTCTCAGCAAAAGGAAGTGTCAAAGGTCGTCAACGGAACCAAGTAGGCGTCGGCGCGGAACCGAGCAGATCCCGAAACCAAGCAAACGCCGAAACGAACCTAGCGCCGAGACGACAGCAGGCGGGCGCCGAGACGGAACCGCGTAAGCGCCTGCGTGGAAGCGCGTAAGCGTCGACGGCGCGGCGCGAACGGGTCGTCGAAGCGAGGCTTTCCGAGCTGGCGGCGCTCTGCATGCAAGCCGCCGGGCTCCGAAAAGCGGCGGGCATTTTGGAGGGCGATACGGCTCTTCCGGGGTGCCCGCCGTTGCGGGTTTCAGGTTGCCGATTGCGGAGAGTGAAATGCAGCCCGTTGCGGACGCCCCGCTGTCAAGCCGAGGGCAAGGCCGCTGCGGACGGCCGCCGCCCGAAGGAAACGCAGCCTGCCGCGAAGGGAAAAACGCTCCCTCGGCTGCCTAGCCGTCAGCCCTTGTAGGCGTTGTACGGCTCGTAAGGCTTGGAGGCGGAGTTCCTCTTGCCGTGCGGCACGTGAATTCGGCGCAGGCGACGCGCCAGCACAGCCTTGGCCACGCCCTTGTACTGGTCGGCCCGGTGCAGCTGGCCGGCGAAGTTGTTGCCCGACGCGCGATGCTTGAGGTCGCAGACGACTTCTTGGACGGTGAACCCCGCCACGAGCAGGTCGATTGTCATTCCGGTTTCCACGCCCCAGCCGCTCGCCAGCGGCAGAGCCGCTATGAACGCCTCGCGCGTCATGCACCGCTGCCCGGAGATCGGCTGGCGCGGCTCCCATCCCGTCGTCCGCTTGATCGCCTTGAAGGCGGCCCCGGTGACCAGGCCGAAGCCGCCCGCCCCCTCCTGAGGGGGCAGCGCGGCGACGGTGAAATCGGCTTTGCCTTCGAGCACCGGCGCGACCAGCGGCGAGGCCTCGACGGCGGTGTCGCCGAGGTCGGCGTCGAGAAAGAGCAAAAGGCGCGGCGGGCGGTCCTTCGTGTCGCGCATGGCGACCACCTGCGCCCCGGTCTCCATTGCGGAGGCCTTGCCGCGGTTGACCGAATGCCGCACGACCGTTGCGCCGGCGTCGCGGGCGGCCTTCTGGGTGTCGTCCTCGGAGCCGTCGTCGACCACGACGACCAAGTCGACGTGCGGGATGGCGCGGGCGGCGCGGATCGTCGCGGCGATCCTGTCCTGCTCGTCCTTAGCCGGTATGACTACTGCTACGCGCTGCTCGGAGGTTGTCACACTTCTAGCCTAGCCTTCAATGTTGAGATATAAGTGCTTCGACAGTCGGATGCTCACCGCAGCGTCACTTGACGGGAAACGATACCCGCCCGCGCGCGTTTCTCTTCGGGTGTGAGCGGATCCGACGCTGCGATGGCCGCGTCGAGTTTCGGTGCAAATTCGGCCATCGGGGCGGCGAGTTCGTCGGCTTCTGCGCCTTTTGGCAGTTCCCACACCGGGATGATGAGCCCCAGCGCCCTGAAAGCGCCGACGAAACGGGAATCGTCGAAGGAGAAGTCGTCGGCCGCGCGGAGCCGCGCCAGCCCGTCGAGAACCGCGTCGCGAGGCTCGGGCCTGACCCACCTGACGAACTCGCGGCTCATGCGGCACCAGAATGCGCCGCGGACGCCGTCGACGGCCTTCATCGGGACGAGCTGGGACCGCGAATCCTCAAGCGCCTCCTTGTTCTCCGGTTTGGCGGCGTCCTCTTCCGCCATCCAGAACGACGGAATCTCGTGCAATTCGAGTTCGCCGAAGCTCGCGACGACGTCCTGCAGCCGAGGGCCGGGCTCGGGCAGGTCCGAGACCTGGAGCGCCTGGCCGTCGGGGAGCTTGACCCCGTCGATGATTCGTGCGGCGATGTCGCGCGAGGCGTCCCCGGAGCTCATGACCGTCTGCGCGGCGACCAACAGCACGCCGTCGGCCCGGCGCAGCGCGCCCGCCATTGAGGGAAGGATCGTCGTCAGGACGACGTCGGCCGAGCCGTACTCCTCCGTTGTGGTCGCCGGGAGCGTCGCCAACGGCAGAATTTCGCGCATGGCGACGAGCTCGGCCTCCGCGGGAAGGCCCTCGAAGGGGCGCTCGACGAAGGCCACGGCCGCCTTGGGCTTTTTCGGCGCGGCCGACGGGCGGGACTGCGCGGACTGCGTCGATTGCGCGGACTGCGCCGACTCGGCCGAGGCCGCTGCTCGCCTCTTGGATGCCGCTCGGCGGCTTTTCTTCGACATGCTGTCCTGCTGTCCTTTCGGTCGGTGGGCGCCGCGCCCGGGGCTGCACGGCCTGAAAAACCGCGCGGGGACTTGTTCAGTCTCCGATTGTATGCGCTCGCCGCAGTCTGCGGCCGGATATGTGCCGCACGAGTCGAGTTGCGGAATTCACGCGGTGGGATGCGCGACGTCGATTTGAGCGGCGGGACGAGCGGCGAAGCGCCCGGCGCCGCGGGCGGCCGAAGACGAGACGCGCTGACGGCAGTGGCGCAGAGCGAGCCCGGGGGCGCGGTGAGAGCCGGGCGGCCCTATTCGTCCCAGAAATGCTCGACGTCGATGACGCCTCCGGCCTCCTCGAAGTCGCGGCGCACGGCGGCGCGGAATTCGGCGTCGTGAAGGTAGTCGAGGGCCACCGAGGCGAGGCCGTAGGCCCCGTCCGTCGCTGCGGCGTCGCCCGAGGGGGAGCCGGCGGCCGCCGCCATCTCGCGTGTGTGGAGGGCGACGTCGGAATCGGCCACTTTGATGAGCGGGTGGATGCCGGGGATGCGAACCGACACGTTGCCGAAGTCGGTGCCGGCCGCGATCGTTTCGGTCACGACTCCGGCGGGCAGAGGGTCGCGCCCGCGTTCGCGCTGGGACCTGACCCAGGCGCGGGTGAGCGGGCCGTTTGTGCGGACGGGCATCTCGTTCGTGGTCTCGGAGGTGACGATTTCCAAGCCCGTCCCGGTCATGAGGGCGGCCCCGCGCAGGACGTCCTCGACCCGCGCGACCAGGTCCTTAAGCGTCTCGGGGTACTTCGACCGCGCCAACAGGCTGATTTCGGTTCTTTCCGGGACGATGTTCGGCACGTCGCCTCCGTCGACGACGATTGCGTGGAGCCTGTCCATCGGCAGTATCTGCTGGCGCAGCAGGCCGAAGCCGGTGAGCGCGAGGGTGGCGGCGTCAAGCGCGTTGCGCCCCATGAAGGGCTGCGAGGCCGCGTGGGCGGGCACGCCTGTGAAGATCGCGCGTATGCGCCGCACGCCGAGCCACGTCTGGTGCGTGAGGTCGTACGAGTAGGAGTGGGTTTGAACGGCGGCGTCGACGCCGTCGAGCATCCCGCGGACCGCGAGGACTTCCTTGGCGGTGGAGCATTCCTCGGCGGGCGTCGTCTGGAGGACGACGCGGCCCGGAACCGATCCGGGGCGCCTGCGTTCGAGCTCGTAGAGGGCGAGAAAGGCGCCGACGGAGTTGCCCGCCATGACGTTGTGCCCGCAGCCGTGGCCGATGCCCGGAAGCGCGTCGTATTCGGCGAGGATGGCGATCGCGGGGGCCGGCGAATCGGCGTTGCTCGTGCCGGCGGCGCCTGTGAATTCGGCACGCAGGGCTGTTTCCATCCCGTAGACGCCCACATCGGGCTCGATACCGTGGGCGCGCAGCAGGTCGGCGACCGTGGAGACCGCGAAGCGCTCCTCGTATCCGACCTCGGGGCTGTCGTGGACGGCGTGCGAAAGCGCGACGATCTCGCCCGCAAGCCCTTCGACGGTTGAGGCGAGGGCTTCTCGCAGTTCGGCGGGGGACCCTTCGCCGTCGGCGAGCGAGGCCGCGGGTCCGGCCGCGGCCTTTCGCGCCCGAGTTTCTTCGGCGAAACGATGCTGGATGGCGTCGGATGGAACTGTGGGTTTCGACAAATCGCGCATAGTTCGATGGTACTCCGATGCGGGCGGGTCGGCGCCGCGAGCCCGGCTTCGTCTCAAGCAGGGCATCCGCTTCGCACGCGGGACGCCGGTGGGGAGGCGATTCCTCCAAAGCCGCCCGCAAGGGCATCCGCTTCGCGGGCGGGCCGGCGTCGCGGGCCCGGCGCCGCCCGCGGCCCTGGGGTCACAGGCCGAGCGTCTTGCGCACCCAGTCGACGACGCCGCGGGTGTACGCCTCCCGAGCCGGCTTGGCCGACAGCGCAAGATCGTGCCGTCCTCCCGAGATCTCGAGCATTTCGACGCGCTCGGACAGCAGCGGCGCCAGCCGTTTCATGTCCTCGACCCCCAGCACCGCGTCGCGCACGGCGACGTCGTATCGGCTGGGAAAGCGGGGGCGGCGGGAGGAGGCGTCGGAATGGGCGACGAGCAGCGGAATGTCGATTCTCACGTTGCCCGCGGCCACGCGCGCGTGCGCCCGGCGGACGGTTCGGATGAATCCCATGCGCGCAACGGTACGGCGGAGCGGCTTGTAGCGCGGGTCGAAGGAGAATTCACCGCCGAAGTCCGCGTGGAGCGCGCGGGCGTAGCGCGAGAAGAGCGGGCTGAAGACGAGGTGAGGACGGCGAGCTCCGACGCGGTCGACGAACCGCGTGAGCGGGCCGCGCTCGAAAGCGCCGCCGTTGTGGTCGAGCCAGGGTGAGTTGAGGACGACGGCGTCGACCGTCCCAGGATTGTCCGCAGCCCACAGCGCTGCCTGAAGGCCTCCCGTCGAATGGCCGATCAAGACGATTCGCCTTGCCCCGAGCGACCGCAGGCGCCCGATTGCCAGGCCGATCTCTTCCTCCCGCACATAGATGTCGCGCAAATCGTCGCGGGAGGCGTTCGAGCGCACGGACCTGCCGCAGCGGCGCATGTCGAGGCCCGCCAGCGGGATTCCGGCCTCGCGGAAGGCGGCGGCCTGCCCGACGTGGAAGAACGAATCGAGGAAACCCGGCAGGTACAGGGCCGCTGCGCCGGATTTTTGGGCGAGCTCGCCGGCGTCGGCCTCGTGAACGAGCACCGCGACGTCGGGGCGCCCCGGCGGGGATCCGCCGTCGTCCTCCGAAAGGGCGAAGGACGTGGCGACCCACGTCTGCCCCAGGTAATCCGGGCGAACCGAAAGGATGACGGACGGGGAAGGGGGCCGCACGGATGCGGGCGCGGGAGGAAGCTCAGCTGTCATGGGCGGAAGGACGGTCGTTGGAAGGGTGTTCAGCGAGGGGCGTCGTTGGAAGCGCGCTCGTTGAAGGACGGTCGTTGGAAGGGCGCTCAGTCGACGATGCCGTAGAGCCGGTCGCCGGCGTCGCCCAGCCCGGGGACGATATAGCCGTTTTCGTTGAGGCGCTCGTCGAGCGCGGCCGAGACGATCGTGACGTCGGCCCGATTGCCGACGGCCTCTTCGAGGTTCCGCAGGCCCTCGGGGGCGGCCAGAAGGCACACGCAGGTGACCTCGCGCGCGCCGCGCTCCAGCAGGTAGTTGACGGCGTCGATGAGCGTGTGGCCGGTGGCGAGCATCGGGTCCACCACGTAGCACTGGCGGCCCGAAAGGTCTTCGGGCAGGCGGTTGGCGTACGTGTGCGCCTCGAGCGTGGTCTCGTCGCGTTTCATTCCGAGGAAGCCGATTTCGGCGGTCGGCAGGAGCTTCGACATGCCCTCGAGCATCCCCAGGCCCGCGCGGAGGATGGGCACGAGGATGGGGCGCGGATAGGCCAGGGACAGGCCCTTCGTCGGCGCGACGGGCGTGACGACGTCGACCTCGCGGACGGCGACGTCGCGCGTGGCCTCATACGCCAGAAGGGTGACGAGCTCGTCGACGAGCTGCCTGAAGACGGGCGAGGGCGTGTTTCGATCGCGCAGAAGGGTGAGTTTGTGAGCCACCAGAGGGTGCTCGATGATCTGAGTACGCATGCGTTGACTATATCAGCGCGGTCCGACATATTTGGGGCGCTTCGAGATTATTGGCGAGCTTCGAGGCGTTGCCCTCGGACGCCCGCCGAACCGCGCGTGCGGCGCAGGGCGGACTGCGCCGCGAAGGCAGGCTAAATAAGGTGCGACGAAGCGCGTGCGGCAAAGGGCCTGCCCGGGCACAATGGGGGGCGTGCATGAAATTGAGCGGGAGTGGATCGGCCGGGCCATGGAGTTGGCCGGCCGTGCGGCGCTCGCGGGCGACGTTCCCGTGGGCGCGCTTGTTGTGCGCGGGTCGGCCGTGCTCGGCGTCGGCTGCAACACGCGCGAGGCGTGCAATGACCCCGCCGGCCACGCCGAGATCGCGGCGCTGAGGGAGGCGGCCCGCGCCGCGGGGGACTGGCGGTTGGAGGGATGCGATCTGTACGTCACCCTCGAGCCGTGCACGATGTGCGCGGGGGCGATCGTCGCCTCTCGCGTGGCCAGGGTGGTCTTCGGAGCATGGGATCCGAAGGCGGGGGCGGCCGGCAGCGTTCGCGACGTTCTGCGCGACGCGCGGCTCAACCACAGGGTCGAGGTGGTGGGAGGCGTCCGCGAAGACGAATGCTCGCGCCAACTTCGGGCCTTCTTCGGGCGGTGACGGCGGCTGAGGCCGCCGCCGCGTCGCCCTCGGCGGCCTCGTTTTGCGCCGCGTCGCCCTCGGCGGCCTTGCCCTTGGCTGCGCTCACGGTCGCGGCGTCGCCTTCACTTCCTCGCCTCCGGGCCTTCCGCCGCTGCGGCGGCGTCGATGACTCCCTGCAAAAGGTCCCCGTACACGCGAATGGCCTGCTCACGGGTGAGGGAGGCCGCGGGTTCGAGTTTGAGCAGGTGCCTGCAGGCGACGAAGCCGGCGACGACGGCGATCGCCTGCGCCAGGCTTTCCTCGCGCACGATTCCGTGGGGGAAGCCAAGGATGTCGGCCGCGCGGCGCCACTGCTCGACGATGACCCCGGCGTACTGGCGTGCGAGGGCGGGATTTTCCCGCGCGGATTCCACGACGAACTGCGCGACCTCCGATTCCCAGAGGTCGGTGAGGAAGGCCATGAGCCTGCGGCCGAGCCCGCGCCTGCCCGGTGCGATGACCTCGGCCAAAACCCGCTCGGGATTGATGCCGATTCCGACGGACTGCGCGTAGAGCTGGACCTTCGAGTCGAAATAGTAGTGGACGAGGGCCGGATCGACGTTTGCCGCCCGGGCGACGGCGCGCAGCGACGCCGCCCGGAAGCCCCGTTCGTCAAAGACCTTCCGGGCGGCGTCGAGGATCTGCTCCCGCGTTGCGGGAGAGCCTCTGCGGCGGCCGCGGGTCACTCCGTCCTCCGCCTGAGCGTGAGCGAGGCCAGACCGAGCGCGGCGGCTGCGAATGCCGTGACGATGGCCAGGCTGGTCCAGTAATGGCCCGTCAGATCCGGGAAGCTTGCCACCTCTTTCAACGCCTCGACCGCCCAGGTGAGCGGCATTGCGTTCGACAGGCCCTGAAGCCACCCGGCCATGTCCTCGCGAGGGCCGAAGAGCCCACACAGAAGCACCTGCGGCAGCACGATGATCGGCATGAACTGGACGGCCTGGAACTCGCTGCGGGAAACCGCCGACGCGAGCAGCCCGAGGGCGATTCCCAGCAGCGCCGTCGCCAGGGAGACGAGCAGCATCCACCCGATGCCGCCCTCCAGCTGCATGTCCAGGCCCCAGTAGCAGACGGCCGTCAGCAGCGAGGACTGCCCGACGGCCAGCACGCCGTAGGCCAAGGCATACCCTCCGATGACGTCCATTTTGCGGATCGGGGCCGCCATGAGGCGTTCAAGGGTTCCGCCGGAGCGCTCGCGCACCGTGGCAACGGCTGTGAGCAGGAACATGAGGAGCAGGGGGAACATCGCAAGCAGCGTCATTTCGACTTGCGAGGAGATCGGCTCTTCGCCGTCGAATATCTGATGGACCAGCCATGCCAGGATCGACGGGACGCAGGTGACGAGGGCGAGTGTGCGCGAGTCGTGGCGCAGCTGGCGCGCGACGCGCGCCGCGATTGCGAGAGTCATTCTTCTTGCTCCTTCGCTAGGGCGAGGAAGGCGGCGTCCATGGACGACGTCGCCGTCTCCTCGAGGATGTCGTCGGCCGTCCCGGTCGCCAGGATGCCGCCTTCGCGTATGAAAATGAGGCTGTCGCAGCGCTGGGCCTCATCCATGACGTGCGAGGAGACGAGCACCGTTGTGCCGACGGCCGCGCGTTCGCGGATGAGGTCCCAGATTTCCTCGCGGAGCACGGGGTCGAGGCCCACGGTGGGCTCGTCGAGAAGCAGCGCCGGCGGGTCGCCGACCATCGTGCAGGCCAGGGAAAGCCGGGAAGCCTGGCCGCCTGAGATGTTGCCGGCAAGGGCGTGTGCGCGGTCCGTCAGCCGGAGCTGAGAGATGATTTCGTCTGCCGCCGACGCCGGCGCCCCCGCTATTCGCGCCCAATGGGCGACGTTCTCGCGCACCGTGAGGTCTCTGTATGCGGCCGAGGCCTGGGTCATGTAGCCGAGCGAGGCGCGGGCGGCGCGGCTTCCCGCGGGCTTGCCGAGAACCGTGACCGTTCCCGACTCGACTTTCTGCACGCCCGCTATCGATCGGATGAGTGTGGATTTTCCCGAACCCGACGGTCCCAACAGCCCCGTGATCGAGCCTTTCTCAAGGGAAATGCTCACTCCCTTGAGAACGCGCCGCGAACCCCGCGTCACTTTGAGATCGTCGATGACGATTGCTTCGTTCATGGCTTCAGGCTAGTGAGAGACCATGCCCCGCCTCAATGGGTGATGAATTAATTTGAAGTGTTGCTGGGACGGTTATTTTGGCTGAGTAAGAAGTGTAAGTGTGCGTATGCGACGACGTCGGAGCAGAATCTCTTCTAGATGATGAAATATTTGTTGCGACTGGGCGGATGCCGCTGTCGGCCAAGGCGTTTGGCGACGTCGGCGGACGCCTTCAGGCGCGGTCTGCGTTTCGGCAGGCGTTCGTGTCGGTCTGCTTGCGGGACGGCTCTGCGTACGCGGGGCGCCGAAATGGGCTCTCGCACTCAACATTTAGGTTACGGGGGCGGCTCTGTGTACGCAGGGCGCCGACGGCGTGGAGAGGCCCGAAAGACGGGTCGACGTCGGCGGCGTGCGGCGAATACGCGACGCGACGGCTTGACGCGTGCTCCGGTCGCGCGGACCCGGGCATTGGCTCCACAATCGACGCGCAGCCCGGCGATGTGTCCCGGCCTACAGGTTGCCGAGTGGCGCTGCGCGGGGTTATGCCGCTACGATAGTCGGCGGTAGCGTGTCCGAGCGGCCGAAGGTGCAGCACTCGAAATGCTGTGTGGTTAATAGCCACCGCGGGTTCAAATCCCGCCGCTACCGCCACAATCGTCTTATGCGAACCCTGGTCATGGAGTGACCAGGGTTCGTTTGCTGTGGGGTCGGTTTCTTGGTTGTTTTGTTTGTCCGGTTTGTCGGCTGCGCTTCGGTTTTGCCGGGTGTGCGGGGTCTGGCAAGTGCGTTTAGCTGGGCGAAGGGCGGGTTTGAGGCAGTGGCGGTGCAGGCGTTCGCGCTGGCCGCGCCGACGGGCGTCCAGCACGGCCTGGGCCTGCTGCCAGAGGGCCTGCTCGACCAGCGACCGGTAGGCTTACAGGTTAGGCGATCCAGGTTGCGTGGACTCCGGGGGTGATTTCGAGGCCTGTGGGGACGGTGAGGGTGGGTCCGTAGACGATGGTTTCCTTGCCGACGTGCTGGATGGCGGCGGTGTGGGCGATGTTGAAGCGTGCGCAGCGGGCGGCGGTGTAGAGGTCGGCCCAGATGATTTCCTGGTCGTCGTAGGTCAGGAGCCATGGGTAGGTGGCTGTTAGGAGCTTGTCTGCCAGGGCTTGGTGGTCATTGGCGTTGAAGGCGTGGAGGTAGAGGCTTCCTCCTTGCTCGACGTAGGGAGGGTCGGCGTAGACGAGGACGTCGGTGGCGTGGGGCTCCATGGTGGTGAGGAAGTCGAGGCCGTCGAGCTGGGTGACGTGGATGCGGTGGC